>Ga0209589_1001242_pt1 | contig 41364 bp, 26 predicted proteins | sample CowpeawhiteBW_FD_187525 | JGI IMG/M metagenome (GOLD analysis project Ga0209589, IMG submission 187525) | Root nodule microbial communities of legume samples collected from California USA - Cow pea white BW (SPAdes) (version 2) | ecosystem: Host-associated > Plants > Roots > Nodule | place: USA...
GTAATTATATGTTGTATTTCTGATTGGTCTATGTTAAATAATTTCATTTTAGTACTTTATATTTTTTTTAAGTAGATTATTAGAGTAAAGAAAAGATTTAAATAAATAAAAAATATATATGGTCAAATTAAAATTATGAATGGGTAGATTATTTGAATATCAAATAACTTTGAATAAATTAAAATAATATATTACCAAATTTTGCATTACATGAAACGTAGAGCAAGAAAAATTAAAAGTTAATCAACTATTCTTAATAGCAATTGCTAAATAAAATTGGAAATTTATATAACTATTATTACGTAAAAATCTATCCAAGTTCATTGAATATAAGTATTCCAGTTCAGAATATTATTTACTAAAAAAATTAAATTAAATTAATAATGTGTACTATGAAAATTAATAATTGAATGTCTACGATTAAGATTGAGTATAATGTTAAATATTTATAAAAACTATAATAAGTTAAAGATAATAATATTTATTACAATTATTATACAAAACTGAATTGAAAAACTAATTCGAAAGGTCATGATTTGATGTAGTTAATATAGGTTAGGATAGTCATAATTACAATACCTATTTGATATATGAAAATGGAAATAGATTTGTAGAGCTTATAACAATAATAATATCAAATATATGGGAGGTGCGGTAGAGAATGATGGTGGTTTGGTTAGTAAATACTCATTATTAATTGGGCTAGTTATATGTTTTAGAGTCTTGGTTTACCTGAAAAAATTAATAACGTCACAGTTGTGAAAGGTCCATGTCATAATTATGGTAGTGTGTTTTGTAATTATATTCAGTATCAATTGGGCTAAATATAGGTTTCAGAAATAATTATTTTGATAATTAATTATTATACGAACGTACATGAGCACCATTTTGACCTGATTGTGGTAGGTGTGCCAAATAATTATGTTGGTGTGAATAATAAGTAATAACATCAGTTTGTTGAATCTATGCATTTATTAAATGTTGTTCTATTTTTTTGGTGTATGGCAGATTAGAATTTTAATGCATCTGGGAGAATAAGCATTTCATCAAGCAATAAAATGGTAAATTCAAGATATGATAAACCAACGTATATGATGACAACAGGAATCAATTTACTTGGATCTCCATCTTTTCCTACAATGCATTAAAACAAAAGCTCAAAACAGGACACCAAGTCAGCATATGAATGCAGCACAATGAACGATTGATATCTTCATAAGTCGTCTCTGACCAGAATTTTTTACAAAATACAGGCACACAAGTATGTTAACATACAATGTAGTCATACATTGTTAAAAACTTCTTTGAAAACTACATTTGTGGTAGTAGTGAAAGGTTTGTTTTCATTGTCATGGATTAAAATTTTTAATCCGGACTTGCTTTTAACTCTAGAAGCTGCAACATATAATTGACCATGACTAAAAACTGGTGTTGGCAAATATAGCCCAACACAATCTAAAGATTGTCCTTGAGATTTGTTAATGGTCATAGCATAAGACAACATGATCGGGAATTGCCTTCTAATCAGCTTGAATGGCCAAGGGGACTGGGATGGTGACATGGACATATGTGGAATGTAAATCTGTGTCCCTTTTGATTTTCCAGTAATAATCTTTGCACTGATTACATGGTTTGCAACTTTAGTCACTATTAATCAGCTACCATTACACAAACCTTGAGATTGATCCAAATTTCTTAAAAGCATAATTGGAACACCAACCTTTAGCTTGATACTATGGTTTGGTAGTCCAGATGTTCTTAAAAAAATTTAGGATGAGTTGATAGTAGCATGAACAATATCAGACTTGCTTCCACGTGGAATAACATGAAGTATTTGTCTAAAATCTCCTCCAAAAACTACTACTTTGCCACCAAAAACTGAATCAGATTTGTTCTTTTCTCTTATGATGTCTTTTAAAGTTCGATCCAATGCTTTGAAAAAAAATACTTGTGTGCCATTGGTGCTTCATCCCAAATTATTAGGTTTGCCAATTTCATCAAGTCTAGTTCACTACCTTTTGTAATGTTGCAAACAAAGTGCTCTAGTGTAGGAACTGGAATCTTGAATTTAGAATGAGCTGTCTTACTTCCAGGCAATAACAAAGAAGCTATGCCACTTGATGCAACTGTCAAGACTATTTTTCCTTCAGATTGAAGAGCAGAAGATAGGTTGTCCACATAAAAGTTTTCTCGGTTCCTCCATAACCATATAAAAAGAACATCCTCCCTTGTTTATGATGGACATCATCTATAATCTGTTCAAAAATATATCTTTGCTCATCTGCAATTGGTCAGAATTTATTAAGTTATATTTTAATGTCTTGATGAATAATGCATGTACAAAAGAACACAAACCTGTCATATGGTTAAAGTTAGATTCAAATATATGTAGCTCACCATCCTTGTTGTAATCAAGTTCTACATATACCAATCTATTTCCACAATAATCTACCACAAAATCATTGGGATAAGGCATAGACGACTATTCCTTTAATGTTCTCCTGTTATTCTGCAAGAGCTTCTCAATCTCTATCAAGGTAAAATTTGAAGAGTTTCAATATTGAGATTGAGTTCTGCAACAGAAAAATTCAATTAACATGCTTGATGTAAGATCCGAGAAATTTAAATAATTAATTAAATAATTATTTAATAAATGTGGGTAGTAAGAGCCTTTAAGACATTTAATGCGGATTGCTATGATGTGGAAAAGTGCTAGCTCAAGTGGTTGAAAGTACTTTATTGTGTGAGAGGACTTGGGTTCAAGTCCTATGTATGTCGTTTGTGTGTTATTTAATTATTATTGTTTTTAATAATAATATGCTAGAACATGTTAAGGGATAATATAATCATATAATTATATTAATCATCATGAAACATGAATTGGTTAAATGGTTGTGCATTGATTTGATAATTGGTTTGATGTGGGTTCAAACCTTAGTGAACCCCAAACTAAACTCTCTTTTAGTCAAAATTTACTTTGGCATGAAGGTGGTTATGAAACATTGAATAGCACTTATACCACTTTTAAATGCCATTTTCGTTTTAGCACATTAATCCATCATTAAGGCACTATTATAAGGGAAATTTTAGGTGAGAGAAGAGGTTTCTGCATTTGTTATTGTTGTATAGGGAGAGGAGAACGGGAAATTTTAGGTGAGAGAAGAGGTTTCTGCATTTGTTATTGTTGTATAGGGAGAGGAGAACGAAAATTTGAGAGTTTATTGAGGATTGAGTGAGGAAAGGAGCTACATAGAGATAGAATCAAAGGAGGATGATTGGTGATCAAGGGGGAACTCACAACAATTCCAAAATAAGCTAAGGAAACCAAGTTAGGGGAGTTGAACCACGTCTATTTATATTTTTACGCATATATGTATGTATTATATCATGTACGTGTATGATCTCCCTTTGCTTACATTGAAATTCGAGTTTCTGGAATTTTTCCAAAAACCTCCTGATGGACGCATCAGTTTGTGCTTATTTTTGGGTCCGTGAAGAGGAACCGCCTGGCGGCACATCCCTGATCGCCAGGCGACACATGGCTACAACCCAGATTTTTTGGGTTTTTGTTAAACTGACTGGCGGTGATGAACAACCGCCAGGCGATACAAACCACTTTTGGCACGATTTTGGTGTTTTACGTAATTTGAGATGATTCTGATCGAAGGGAGAGTTAGACTAAATCGTTCAGTGAGGATTTGATATTTAATATCATTGGGTTTCGAGTGATTGCAAGCTAAATTTACTGGAACAGTGGGAAGATGATGTTAGGGTTGAAAATTAGGTTCTTAATGTTCTAAGCAAATTGATGGTTCAATTATACTGGAAAGAGCGAATGAATGGGTTTGAGATGAGAATCCTTCTAACTGTAAAATAATTCAAGTGAGGATTTGGTGAAATCTACAATGGAGGAAGACCAAGGAGTGTTGGGGCTTCGCAGGTGCAAGGGGAGGATTTCTAGGTTCTTGGAACAGCAGGAACCGCCTAGCGACACCCAATTGGCCGCCAGGCGCCATACCAGAGAGGTGTGTGGTGTTCTGTTCACGAAAAACGTTGTTTTTCGTACTTTTCGCGCAACAGGAACCGCCGGGCGATATTTTAGTCCCGCCAGGCGCCACATCCTCACTTTTGGGCGCTAGGAGCCACCATATTTTTCTGGTTCTCGCAGTTTTTGTAAAACTGCATTTCTCGGTTCGTTAACCGTCTGATTTAAGTGAAATTTTGACAGGTGGTCCATAACATGTGGTTCTTCGCTTTGAATGGTGGAGGTTGGATTTGGATGTCAGTGGCTAGAGATATACGTTACTCAATATTGCTGATTTTGGAGTCATTAAAATGCATGAATAACCTCTTGATAAGTTCAAGTAACTTCTAATGAAGCATGATTGGGTTATGTTGTATGTCTCTATCAATTTGAATGGTGAAGGCATGGGTGTCAATATTAAATTGCATTGGTGCATAAGATCATGTGCTTAAAATTGTTAGAGTGTTGCTGCTTATATTTTGTTTGAGCATGCTTGGGATTGTCTATATGACTAGGGGATGAATGCACATGTGAGGTGCTATAAGGCCATCTAGAACATTATAGATGGCAATGCCTTTCATTAGGGGTAGTCTAGAATGAGAGCAAATGAGAGCAACCTGTGTGAAGGGTGCTTGAACCTGAACTAAAACCAGTAATGTGCAAGTACTGGTGTAGCGATTGGCGGTACGTGTCCCCCGCCAGGCAATCTAGAAGTGGCAGCGCCTAGCGGTACGTGTCCCCTGCGAGGCGATTTTGCTGTAACAGATTGGTGTTATGCTTGCTATGATGTGCGTGATCTACAAGGCTTCTAGGATATCTTAAAGGTCGACTTTCTGATGTTCCTTGAGTTAAGCTCGGAACGTATCCCTTGAGTTGAGCTCGAGATAGGGGTTAAGCATGTGGCATTCCTCGAGTTGAGCTCGGAATGGCATCCCTCGAGTTGAACTCGGGATGACGGATGAACACGAGGAACCATTGAGTTGAGCTCGGGTTGGCGAGTGTTACCGGTGTGAGTGTGCTGATTGTGGCTAGTACGGATGGGTCCAGATAGATTGCTCTCCTCAATAGTTGACTGATGAGTTTGGTAGTCTTGGGACGTTACGAATTATGTTCGTATATGGGAACTCCACCTGGCGTTACGGTGTATGATCCGTAGCATGGTTTCCCGCACGTGCTCTATCGGTTGTGGCCGATAGGTATGGCAGCAAGACACCTTGAGGTACTCACTAGAAGATGTAGAACACGAATAACATGGTGCTGGCCATGTGATGTGATATCAAAGGATGGAATTCCCTTGGTGTGATTGTGTGATTGGTATATTTGTGCCATATATATATATGTTTATTTTGTTAGCTCACCCTATCTGCTTGTGTTTGGCGATGATCGTGTACGCGGTACACGAGAGCAGATGATGTTGTAGGTGGATCTAGTGAGGCTTAGCAGCAGAGCGAGGAAAACTCATGGGAACAGTTTTATAGAGTTTTATCATTTATGGTTTTGGAATAAAGATGTAATCTATTATGATACTGTTTTGGTATTTTATTGAATTTTGAGAAGATTTGAACTTAGAGTTATATTTATTATGAAATAAATTCTTTGAAATTTCCGCCTTTTTTTTTGGAAAATGGATTTATAATAAATGTGATTTTATTTTCTTATTTTATATTATATTTTAAACCCGTAATACCCAGTCGGGATGTTACACTTGAAACATGAAACATAGATTTTATATGCTTTAATTGATTATACCTTGATTTGTAGCAATAATGCTTTCGTTGTATAATATTCCATCAGACAGTCATTCCCATGTTTTACTCCACAACTCTTCAGGTTTTGACATGAGGATGGTTACAAATAATTTCCTTAAAAAGTGTCATGATCCCCAATCTTTAGCTTTCTTAATAGCATTGAAATATTCGGTATCCTCTGCTAAAAATCCACAAGCTTCACATGCTTCTCTAAATGTAGCATATGTTATGTTGTCAACAGTTCGAAGATCTATATATGATTGTGGACCTTTTACTACTGTTAGCATCCTCCTTAAGTAAAAAAGTTCACCAATTGCTGGGGGAACCCAGATAAGTCTGCCAATGGTGTTGCCCTTTTGTCTTGGTTTCCAATATCTTTGGTTCTTGTTATAAACATACTTAGATACAAATTGTGGATATGTTAAATTCCTTGCATCAGAATATTTTTTGTTGCACTCCATCCAGGTTGTAAACATTGACTCCTTAATTGTTGGTTTTGCCATGATTTCATCAATATCATCATCATCCTTGAAGTACACTGATTGCTCACTTGGCAAATGAAAAAATAGTCGTTCAACAGCTGGATTTCTTTCGTGAATAGGAAATGAAAATATTCTCCAACATGCTTCACATGGGGGAAATATATCTACAATCAATATACTATTTAATTTCATCTGTTGCAAGTTGAGGTACATTCTCATCATTGCCATTGGAAACTATATCAGTTGTAATTCTATCATATCCTTTATTGATGTACTTAAATAAGTACTTGATAGAATTGGAATGATTACACCATTCAACATTGACATGAGCTTGATATTTGACCAATATTATAGAATTGTAAGGGACAACAAAATGATTATCTAGTTCTATGTCATTCTTGACAATAGTGATACCGTTGCTTCTTCGACGATAATGAGAAAAACCATCTTCTACAATTGTGGTAGTATTTTGGAATTTCTTCGGATAAAATCTGGAACATGATCCATTCTTCATGCATGGAGATGATATATTAGCTAATCCACATGGTCCGTGTATCATATGTTCTTTGACACATGCATACAATTGTGGCTCCTTTTTGGCATATGGTATTTCAGCTAAAATGACCTTATCTATATCCAATGCTGTTGGATATTTGCTAGAAGGATGCAATAATATTAGCAAATGAGCATGTGGTAAACCACGTTTATGGAATTCAATATTATACATGTCTGTCAAAAATAAATTAAGAATTACGTTGTTAGAAAAAATAATAATTGAAATTTTGACATTCAATCATAAAAATATTAATACTTACATGCTATTACTCTGCCCAATATATGTTTTTTTTTGTTAAATCTGATAGCAACTCATAATATTTGATTCTAAATACTCTTGCAATAATATCTGGCCGGTCTGAAGGACTTAACTTTGTCGTCTTTAATATTCGAGATATCTCTGGCCATTTCGGGTTGCAAGTAAGTTACAAATAGATATGGGAATCCTACATGACCACATATTGCCATTCCATCAAAATATAATTGATCCATAAATCTTCTGCCACCAACAAAGTTTGATGGAAGCACAAATCATTTTCCTTTATCAGAGGCATCAGTTTGGCTTTCATTACTTGGTTGACAAATGTTATTATACTTATCAACCCTCAGCTTGGATTGATTGTTTCTGATGAACGATAATCTTTTTGACTCAATCATTGTGTATCCATCAATAACAAATTGTTGGAATAATCTTCTAGATCTAAGAATAGTCATTGCCTCACAATCTCGAGTCTGAATTCTAAAACAAAACCATTCCCTGATTATTAACCGATTACGTTTTGATGCCAAAGAATCTCGCTAACTAATATCATGCCTATAACCATCTTCACCATATGAAAACAATAGAGGATATTGATAACCCAAATAATTGGTGTGCAACTCGTTTATTCTTTGCAGCTTTTCTGTTCTGCTTTCCATAATAATATCTCTAGGAGAAACGCTATCAACATCCCCAATGATTAATGTAGATACATCTGAAACCATTGACATGTTGTATATTTGGCCATCTTTTTACCTATTTGCTATAAGCCTTAACTTGAGATCATGAAATGGTTGTTCTGCATATTGATCCCTAGCCATTTTGAAAGATTTGCAATGCACATTGTACTTATCAAGCATCTCAGTTAGTGTTCTTACAATTTCAGCATCAATATCATTATGGTTCATACACCGACATTGAATTTCAAATCAAAACAATAGCCTCATCATATAATAAAGTCTGGAACCATAATAGTAGTTTACCTCAAAGATTGAATTCTATTGTGTATCTCGTTAAAGTATCATATATGTATAGCTGAGCAAACTTTGGCTGTTTTCCAAGTGGTGGCAGAAGACTACCAATTCGATGACATGACTGGCCATGAACTCTTAAATTTGGTGGTCCACGTCCATTGTTATATTTATTGTCAATTTTTGCTCCAGAAGATGTGAATGCAAACATCATGTTATATGCTCTAATGTGTTGTTGATAACTTCGACTTTGTTTAAAATCAGATTGAAATAGAAGTTGTTGAAGCTCATCAGGGGGGTCTTTTAACATTGGCAATTGCACTTTTCCATTACCACAACACAGTTGAAAGTTGGGATTAATACTTCGATGAGTTTTGTCAATACGTTCTTGATACCACATATGACCTTTGCAATGCTGACAAATATAGATTGGATCCCCTATATATGCATACAACTTGCAAATGAATACCTTAGTGAGTTTATATTATCATAGATGATTGCAAAAATATATTACAATAATTGTTTTTAGAAGTCCTATCTTTCTTTGTGATTGATGAATTCATAGTTCATATCATACTTTGCATGACGGTTTGCAAAATAAGTATTCATGTAATTCATCTAATACAATTGTAATCATACTGATATAATTTTAGTATTTGACAAAGTATATCAATATTCATTTCCTTATTATAACTTACTTTTACCTTATACATGGGAATTAGATGAATTTGAATTATCTCGGTCTAACTCTAGTTCATCAATAACTTCTAACTGTAGTGATTGAGTTGGCATGTTGGAATCATTGGTTGTTGTGACCATATTAACAATGGCTTCAAACCTCCGAAGAAGATTTTGTTGCTTTCTTCTGCTTCTAGCAATATCTCTTTGCTCATTCACCAAAGTAGGTTGTGGACCTTTCATTGGTAATTCCTTATGAGACCTTTCTTCATTCAGAAAACAACTTGTTACATCAGCTAATGGTATACAATTTCTTCTTCTCTTTTCAGGGTACTTCTGTTGTATGCACGTAGCATTCATCCTCTTTTGTTGGATTATTTGTTTCCTTTTTAGTCTTGCACTTGTACTGGACTTGGTATTTTCATTATCCATCCTAATAGATAAAACAGTACATGAAAAACATTAACACAACAATATAACATTTCCAATAATCTGTAAATGTTATGCAGAGATTTTGTAATAGGTATTAAAGCTTTAATACGAACTTCCTAGAAAACAATTGTACATGAAATTAAAAAATCATCCACCAGCCAAATAATACTCTTCATTGCTCAAGTATAAAATTTGTCTGCTCTAAGTCATCAGTAGCCTCACAAATCTGGTGTTCTACCATATTTTCCTACTTGCTTTACAAAATTCTTCATCAGATTACCATTAGTCAAATTTTTTGTGTATATGTTACTGGATGGAACAATCCATCAATTTTTACCGCCAAAAATAAAACTTGTATAAACTAATATTAGTATGCAAGATATAATTAGGGTTATTAAATGGAGGTCTTTTCACCTTAACATGTCTTATTTGCCACTTACCCTGCATTTTCAATGTAGCTTATTTATAGATGACATTGTTAATAACACAATGAAATATTAAGTTCAATACTTTTTTGATGAGGGAAACCCATCAACAACTTCTCCGTAATAGTACATTCCATACTTCTCTGCAAAATTTAAATGTTCAACAGTACTATTAATTTTAAATGCATGTCCTCTCAATCAATATGAATGTCCTTTCAAGAAATTCTAAAACATCCCATCGAAACCAAAAAGTGTCTTAAGTTCTAACTATTACAATTTTTGCTCGTGGGTTGTATTATTATATTTCATGGATGACTTCTTTATTCACACAATTTAATCAATTATAAATAACAATGTATTATTATAGTTGTAATCAACAAATCTATTTTGGGGCACTTATTCATTTATACAATTGTGATAGTATCATTATTATGTTGCATAGTAATGTCAATTAATGGTAGTATTCATTAATATTGAAGTTTAATAAAGAAAATCTTGATTATAAGCCATAAACGAAAAGTGTAGTAGTGTAGTCATTATACTTATTTTTTATCTAAAGTCATTACTAAATAATACTTCAAAACAGATAGCAGTAATTTCATAATTTAACAATATAGTTACTTGTAAAAAAAAAGATCTAAAATATAATAATAACAATCACGTTATATTAGCATTCTTCAAAATTATCTTCTACAATTTTGCACCCCCAAAACTATTAAAGGTGATTCACAAAATTCATAATTAGAATTCATCAAAAATGGACCGGGAATGAGTTACGATAGAAATTACAACATGGTTCACAAAGATAAAAAGGTTTGCAAAAACATTTTAACAGACTTTTCCTGGCCACATTAATACATTTATAATTTCTCCTTTTTGATACTCTTGATTGACTTTGTAGTCTTTGTAGCTGATAATTGAGCTAGAGGAATGTCCTCCAGAAAATCAAACTCCATGATACTTGATGGAATGTTTGGAACATCATCAATGGGAGCACAAACATCTTTAGTAGGTGTCATACATAAAATTATATCAGGTTCATCATCAACGATGGAAGAAAGGCACATCTGCAATGATGAACATAATCATGTTACAGATTCAAAGCATCAGTTATATTACTATGCTAACTGAACTAAAATTATACTTACCAATGAACTATCAGTATCAGCTGTTAAGTCACATGCAACATTACCAATACATTCAGCAAGTTCAATTGCCTGACAATATATATATATATATATATATATATATATATATATATATATATATATATATATATATATATATATATATATATATATATATATATATTTATATATATTTATATATAATTAATTTCAAACATTGTATAACAATTTATCTTACAACCAAAATGACCATATTTTAAATACTTACTAAAGAAGTCCCGCTAGAAGTTGGTACATCAGAAACACTGACATTGCTACATTTACCAATAACCATTGCCTGCATAATTCATTTGCAATTAGAATTTAAAAACACAAACTATCATTGTTGTCATTAAGATGGAGGAATTGCAAATATCAGGAACTATATCAGATGGACAACTATCCATACATTCACCAACTTGGCTTGCCTGCAAAGTGTTATAAACAAAATCAATTAGTAATAAAACTATGATTCATATTTCAGGTTATAACTACAAAATATTGCAATACTACCTCCTCTTGTCTAAGTAGTGCTTTAACGTGATCAATAATTTCCACGTCAGTAGAAACTCTCATAATATTAACAGTGACACTGGCTATGGACCTATAAAAACTAATTAAATTAGATTAAATAATAATGATAATCTAAATATAGTAATGACGTTATTCATACCTGATGCAGGCTTTATCTTGGCCTGAGTAAGAATAATAGCAAGATTAGATGTTTGACTACGTGTCCGCCAATAACTCAATAATTTCTCACAATATGAATCCCACAATGTGCAACATATTATAGCATCACTACATTAATGACATAACAACACCACATTACAAAATAGTTATCAAATAATTAAAAACTATTGTAAATATAAAACACCATACATAATGAAACCAACCTGAAATCTTTCAGGTCAAACACAACATTTTTCGAATGGCCTTTCTCCTCTACATTGTCCAGCACACCAATCACATCTAACATGCAAAAAAAGAAAAAAATTAACAAAAAAACTAAATATAGGGCACATACATTACGATACAACAATAAACTTACTAACCAATAAATCAGCACAATACTTTCCATCAATGATATCCTTTATACTTTTGAACTTCCAAAGCTTTCTAGGTATGCTTGCAATGGGTTGTGGTCGTATAGACGTTGCTCCTATAAACAACAACTTAAATGGATGTTCACAAACTCTATATTGAGCTCTGTTCTTCAACAGTTTAAATTTATGCATTATGTAAGTTTCACCCTCTTTTAGCTTGTCTTCCCAAACACCCATATCTTCCTTCTTAATCATTGCACCAATAAGATCACCCTGAAGAACAAATTAACACATATATGGTTAAATATAGTTGTCATCTTATAAAATAAAATATACAACATGCTAAAATATGGTTCTTTACATTACCTTTTGATCCATCAGAACCAGTTCCATACTTCGTTTGGAATCCCATGACTCAACATACCACAAATCTACAATTCTAACAACAAGTTTCAACGTTTCCCTTCTTCCATCAATATCCTTGATCATATCAAATTTTTTTGCCATCTAATACGTGACAATAAATTAGGTGTTAAGTTTCAACCAACGACACAACGACTTCAAATAAAGAAACGAAAAATAAACAAAACAAAATATCAAGGTACGAATCATCTTCAACAAAATAACAACAAAATAAAGCGTAAAAAAAATTAAAAACTTTCGTCAACAAATAATGTGCATACAACTAACTGAAAAAGACTTTCAATAAGTTCTAAACAAAAGAAACAAAATAATGAAAAAAAAATCCTAAAAATAACATAAATTTTTTTACAACAAAAACATCAAAACATCTTCTAAAAATGATGAACAAATAATATCTGAAACAAAAGGAAATTTCTATAAACGTCTTTTAAAAGATATTACAACACAATGACGAAGTACAAAAATAATGGATAAAGAAGAAAGATGCTCAAGAACAAAAATCAGTAAATACAAAATATTTAACTTTAAAAAAGAATAAAATAAAATATTAACAACAACGATCAACAGATAAAAAGTAGTTCAAAAGTTAAGAAAATGAACTTACGGACAATAAGAAAGGAATGAAGAAGAAGGAGAAATAGAGAAGAAGGAGGAACGGAGAAGAAAGTTACCTGGAGAAGAAGGACGTAGCTAACTTGGCTTGGAGAAGAAGGACTTTGAAATCTAACAACAAATGTCTATCAGACCATTTAACACACTGCACCGCCAAAAACACTACAACAGGAAAATGACCAAAATACCATTACTCTAGCACACATGTCAATGAAGGAGAATGTCTACTTCAGTAACTTCATTATCCTAACATTTTCTTAGATATATAGTAGATGCGACTTTTCACACTTGAATTTCCAACAGAAACCAACCTGTAACCTGTAAAATGAGATTTACATCGTAAACTATACATTTACTTTATCCCTAATAGATGTGAAACCTCTGACAAATATTAGTCAAGACTCAAAATTTAACAAAATTTAGAATGTGTGGATAAACTTGAAGTGCTCACTGCAGTTCTGATTCATGGAAAGTAAAGCAACTAATTTATGTTGATGATTTAAACCCAAGTACCCCCACTCCTCATGACTCTATTCTCTTCTTTTTCATATGGCAACTTTAACAATATTCCTCTTTTTACACGCAAATATTCTGCTAGTTAGGTGTTTTATCCCAGGATAGAATATAATTTGTGAGAAAGGGGTGATGGACATGGAATAGAATCTGGAGTTACATCTATGACCAATCTTTAGGATACATCGCCCTCTATTGTGGGCTTCTTGATTTGTTAGAATGTGGAGAAAAATGCTCACATTTCATGCCAATCATTATACCACTTTCAATTAAAATGCTAATTAAGGAGCTGATTATGGTCTAATCTCAACGCCCAAGTGAACAATTGAAGAAAATTTTACATTTAAATCTTTGATACTTACTCGAAAGTCGTATTCTTAACCTATGTTTATATACCCTTAATTCAAAGACATGTTCCTTTTCACGTGCGATCGGATAAATTATGCAGAAGAATGTGGAGGTAGATCGTTTGACTTTGGAATCTTTGGAATTTGACTAGGAAATTGGAATGCAGAAGAATGAGACAACCTTGATGATTCGTTACACTGCAAGTATATGTGAAACTTGATTAATTGCGCGGGTTTGTTTTCAAGTTGAGAAAGTATTTTTAATTTAAAATGCATTAAAAATATTTCAAGATAATTAGAAAAGTTGACTACTCTTTGTTGCAATATAATTTATATATTTAACAATAGTTATATAAAATAAACATTTATGTTGTTGCTACAATAGTGATTATAAGTTATAATATACAATTTAGAGAGTACACCTATGGGAATTAATGAAATTGGTTTGATGAGAAAATAAAATTCATACACTCTGAACATAATACATCCTAATTAATTAAGGGATAATATAATTCATTTTCCTATCGACATTAGAGATTTAATAATAAATTTATAATTAAAAAACAGACGTATGCATTTTTACATGTTTTATTATTTTACAGTAGATTTATTAATTTGATTATTTGTTTTCCATTTTTCACGTAAACAACAATATTAACGGAGTAGGTAAAAAAAGATTAACCTGTTTTTAAAAAATATTTTTTGTAAAAAAATTCAGAGAACTAAAAAATAGTTATATTTCTCTAATTTATTTCTGTAGATCTAAAAATAAAAAGCTAAAAAGACAACTTTGTTAGATTGAATTTAAAAACACATTTAAGGTTTTTTTTTTCTTACCATGAAGGTTTGGTTCATAAAGTAAATGATGCAAAAATAAAAACTCTTGGGCCAAGCATGTGAGTGTGACATTGAGTACATGTATGATCTTAAAATTTTTGATAAATCGTTTCCAAAATAAACGGTAATAGTTACACTCTCTCAAGTATCTCTCAATATTAAAACTTCACATTTTTTTTCATCTGCTAAAGAAATATTTTATAGGATAAATTAATTGTTTTTTTAGAAGTTAAAATCCATGTAAATAATTAAAATTGAATAAAGCAATGGTTATAATGGTTATACAAAGAGTCTTCTTCCTGTTGTCAAGGTAAAATAGGTTAAGATAATTATTATATTTTGCTTCAATCAGAATATGATTTCTTCATTACATTGAATATTTTATCACATTTTATTAGAGTAGTATAATTTTTTTTCTCTCTTAAATTAAGTTAGAAATTAATATATCACTATAAGGAAATTTGTGAATGAATCTCTAAAAAGTAAATTTATATTTAGCTATGAAACTTAATTGCTCATTAAGTTTTTAAGTTCTTGTAAACCTCTTATAAAAGTTTATATCATTAAATCAAATGAATATTTTTACAAGATGACAAATTTAATTTATCATTCACTATAGAAATGTGTGACTTTTTATTTTGATAAAAAATTATTATAATTATAAAAATAAATATAAATATTTTTTATAATTTTATCATAGATAATTTTAATTCATTTTATAAGCAATTTTTTTTATAATAAATAGTTATTTTAGTTTTTTAAAAAATCAAATAAAAGAAACTCACTAAATTAAAAAAAAAAATTGTTAGGAGTAAAATTGATAAACCATATCTAATTCAAGTTTGACGTAATCTTAGGTATGTTACAACCTCCTCCAACATAAAGGAGAAAATTTACATCTATTAGGATGGACTCTGACGTAAAATTTTGAGTAGTCATAAAAATAGCATTGAACATTTTTTTACGTGATTTTTTTTTTCTTGTCTGACATGGAGCCTGTCACGTGGACAGGTGTTTTTGTATTAGTTTTTATCCTTTAACAAACAAGTTCTATTGGGTGTGAGTAGATGTTTAGAGTCAAGGAAAATGTTAATGACTCAATTAATAAATACAAAACAAGACTAGTGGCAAAAGATTTTTTATCAAATACACAAATTTGATTTTCGTGAGATCTTCTCTGCAGTAATGAAACCTACCACCATTTGAGTTGTCATCACTCTTGTTGTTACATGTGGATGGAAATTATTTCAGTTGTATGTTAATAATACATTTTTTTAAGTGGATTTCTTGACGAGACTGTTTATATGGTTCAACCACCTGGCTTTGAAGTACTCTTGTTTGTAAATTAAATAAAGCTCTATATGACCTTAAGCTATAGCTCCTCGTTAGTGGTTTTATAAATTACAACCTACACTTCACCAACCTGGCCTTTTCAACAGTACCTGTGATTAGTCTCTATTTGTTTATAGAAAACAATTGTAAGTGGTTAATTTCCTGGTTATGTTATTGATATTGTTACTAGTAGAAACTATGCTAAACACATTCAATATATTACATCAAAACTTCATATTGCTTTCTCTTTGAAAGAACCGAGGCAACTTGATTATTTTCTTGGTCTTAAAGTCAAATACTTATCTATTAAATCTATTCTCATGACTTAAACCAAATATATCTGATATTTACTACACAAAATGAATATGATTGAACTTCATCATATTTCTTCTCCAATGATACTAATTGTAAAGTCTCGAAACATGGATTTAATTTGTTTTCTAATCTTATATTATATTGGGGAGTTGTGGGTGTTATTCAGTATGCCATTCTCACTCGACCTTAAATCAATTATGTTGTGAACAAGGTTTGCCAATTCACGGCTATATCTTTTGAATCTCATTGGACCATTATTAAACGTATTTTGAGGTATCTGAAGGATACTATATTTTATGGTTTACATTTCCAATATACCTCTCCTCTCCACTTTAAAAGCCTACCATGACATTGACTAGGCTTCGAATGTTGATGATAGAAGATTTACATCATGGGTAGACATTTTTCTTGGTCCTAATTTGATATCTTGGTGGTATCGAAAACAATAAGTTGTTGCATGCTCTAGCACTGAGGCTAAATAGTGAAGTTTAGCTCAAACTTTGGTTGAGTTGTTCTAGATTTCTAATCTTCTTACAAAGTTGTGAATTTCTTTTCTTACTTTAACTCTATTATGTGAGAATCAAAATGTAGTGTTGAATGCTCCAATTTTTTGCCCTCGATAAGTCGACATATGTTTTAACTAAACCACTTTCTTAAACTCGTTTTGCTTTAATACGTGACAAAATTCAATGTGCGAAATTTCTCTTCAGACAAATCTACTCCTTAAGAAGGATTGTTAGTGATCAACTATGGTCGATGTTCAACCATTATTAGTTTTAAATCCCTTACATGTTGCATCTCAAAGTATAAATACAAGTTGTAAACATTCAAGTATAACATTCATTCAATATAATTCAGTTTAATTTAATATAGTTTTTCCTTCTTTTTTTTTTACTCGTTCTAGTGCTTTAACAATTTCAAACACTTTTATCATAATACTCAACATTTTTGGTTCAAATACTTTTATCATGTTCCAAATCGTTATCTCGTTATTATCATTGTCACTATTTATTAAAATTTGGTCCTTATACATCTCAAATACTATATCATATAATGCTTGTTTATATGTTGATTTGATTGAAGGCCTTACACGTATCATTCTTTTATTATGTACAGATAAATAAGTATTCTAAAGTAATAAAGAATTCAGCAAAAGATTTTTGTGGAGACTTGAAGGATAAAATAATGACGAAAAATAGTATTGTGAAAAAGAAAAAAGAAAAGGGATTATATAATAGTGCTTGACATTTGATGTAAACAAAATGTAGCACTAATTGTCATGCATCTTAATGACAGTAAATATGAAGAAAAAGATTTACTTAACTCTACTTTTTATGGTACTTCACTTTGTTTTATTTTATTCGGCAATGATGAATACGTAAGCATCGAGACAATTTTGACTAAGATGCAAGTTTGAATGTTATTATAAAGGGAATAAGATTCTCTACCATAGATGTTATTTGAAGAATGAATTTGAATTGTTTTATAGGTGACCATAAGTTGTAGTATTGATGGATGCCACCAGCACATTGGCATGCATGTTTATGTCATGCGTGATTAAGTATGATAGCTTGTTTGAACACTTTTGCTTTTAGAGCTCAATCTTTTAAAATGAAATGAACCACTTCAACCCAATAATTTGGTTTTCTAATATTCTTGAAAGAGACAATTTTCATCTCTACAATGTTAGTCGGAGTGAAGATAATTTTCCTCTCTTATGATTTATATCAATTAAATATTTTATGTCTAACATTTAAATATTTTTATTTATTTTTTATTTTTTTCACATAAAAATGTTCAACTCTCAGTTTAAGTACTCAGTAGCACAAATCTTTTATTTACTAAGTAATATAAAAAATTTATCTTTTATATTCTCTTATTCTTAATTTTTGTTTCATTTGAATAACTCTTTTGTTTGGTTAAAATAATTTTCATTATCTTTTAAGATCTCGAAGATATTTTTCATCTTAACATACCCTTAATTATACATTTGTTTTATTTTGTACGATTTTATTCAATGGTCTATCAAAGTGTTCCTACGACACACATTTGATCATTTTTAATATTTTTTAATATTTTTTATTTTTATCATATAGTTGATATTTTTTATATAATTATTCATATTTTTTATCTTATTATCGTAAGTGTAATTTTATCACCACAATTATATAAAAAAATTTGATTTACTATAATATAATAATGTAATGTCATTGTCATAAATCTTATTTATCACCGTTCAACATATACTAAAGTTCAAAAGATGAAATAGTTTTGCAAAATTTCAATTGTTATTAGTTTAATATTTGTTCTTTGTCTGATTTTGTTTAATTGTGTATTATAATTTTTATTAGTGTATAAAAAAAGAGATTTAATTGAAATTTAAATAATTGAAGTAAAAATACATTTAAATTTTTTTTAATTTGAATATTTATTTATTTTTTTAATTTTTTTAAAAATATCTTTAAATTTAATCAACTTTGTCTTATTAACGTTTTCAAATTTAATAAGGTTGTGTTCTTCTGGGAGTAAGGTTCAGAAGGAGAGGGAGAGGAAGATTAGAGGATGAAGTTAGTGTTGTTTCTTTTAAGAGATTCGAAGGTGATTTTAGAGTGGATTAGAGAGTGAAATTTGTGATTGAATTTACTTATGTGACATATTAAAAAAATTAAATAAAAAAATTAGATTATCAAAATGTTCATATTGTTATACGTATTATAAAATTAGATATAAATAATTTAGAATTATTTTTATACATTTTATTTAATGATTAAAAATATATAAAAAAATATTTGTAAAAAATTGAATAATATAATATATTTTGTATGAAAATTAATTTAATATATTAGGTGGAAAATAATTTATTTACATGGAGACTTATTTTTCTTTTAATTAGTAATTTTAGAAGTAATAAATTTTTATTATAACCATAATAAATTATTATTTGCATTACTAATTTTTATTATGTTATTTTTTCATAATAAGGAGAATGAATATAAGTGAAGGGTTAATTTGGTAAATCCGTCAATGTCACCCTCTAATCTCATTATGGGTAGTGGGATTGGATTTTCAATGAATCCCTCTAATCATCTCCTCTCATCACCTTGTATCACTTCTAAAAGAACGTGTTACTCACTCGCTAATCATTGTTTTCTATTTATTGTGAATAGTACATCCACCCAAAGGAACACAGTGTAAATATGTTGGTTATCATAAACTTTTATTTTGTACTCTAACTTGAGATATATACAATTATAGTTTCTTTATAAATATTTGAATTTAAGAAACGAGAATACCTCCATTTGATATTGAATATTTGATAATATTATGTTTTGTTTGTCATAATTTTTTATTGTTTTATAAAAAATAATTAATTGATATTGAAACATTAAGAAAGTAGGTATGAGTATATCCGTTATTCGGTGGAGATAGGGATATGGATGAGACAAAATTTATACCCGCTAGATTTGGGTATGAGGATGAGATGAATAGTTTTTTCTTTGGGAATGAGTATGAGATAGCGAAAAACGTCTTCATCCTACCTCATTGTCATTCAAAGTATATACTGATTCATTTTTTTTTTAAATTGTTTATGTATTTTTTTATCATTTACAATAATAATAATAATAATAATAATAGAATATATATATATATATATATATATGTGGTTAATTGATATTTATTCTTATATTTTAAATTGTAATAAAACATAATTAAATTTCTAATCTAGTAGGAGAAGAGTGTAGCACTACAAAGATGATTAGTGAGAAAGAGTGTGGATTTTTATGTTACAAAGGTGGTATTGTGAAAAGGTATATTGACGATGGAGAATAACTTGCAACAAAGGTTCACAACCGGTACCCAATAAACCGACAAACATCGCTTAAATGCAAATTCTAACACAATATGTACTACTACAAAAGTAATTGTTACATAGTCGCATTTCTCAAATCTTGGGCAATCTTTCCTTCATTGACTTAAATATTTATAATACTTGTAAAGATACTTAGGATAAAGCTTCATCTTCATCTCTTTTTAACTTTTTTTTGTCTGTTTTAAAGACGACTAATCCTAAAGATGATGTATCACCATCGTTCTTAAATGCTTTGAGGAACATTTCTATTTTATAAGGTTTGAATAACCTCCTCAAATATGATACAATCCTAACCTATAATCAAAGAATTAATCAAGTTCTCATAAGAAAGTGCGAGATAAACTAGTAGAATCATTATTTTACTTCATCTACTGCTATGACCTCTTTGTCTCAACCTCCACCAAAATAGAATTATAAACTTTATCAAGATGAACCTAAGTGATAAATATAGTTCGAAGAGTTGTTTATTTAATGAATTATAGCCACTTACAACGAAAAGATATTGAAATTGGATTTAACTCATTTTCTTGCAAAGTGGTATTATGCACAATAATAATGATACAGAAAAAAAAAACACACACAAAGATAAACATGAAGATAGAAATTAAATAACAAATTTGTCTTAATCAATAAGCATTATTACGTCTATCGAATACAATGTATATATCACCCACACTTATAAAGTGAATATAAAGTGAATAGAAGTACATATATCTATCTAACAAAATAGAGCATACGTACAAAAGATTAATTCACCCAATGATATACCTCTAAGTCATCAAACGACAATACTAAATAACTTCTACAATCATCAACTAATATATTCTAAAATGAGTTCAATGTACTAAAATCTACAACTTAGATAAGTTAATTTTAATTAGGTAATTTGAAACTATTGATGTGTAGTATTAATTGATTTATTGTGATTGTCAATAGATTCATATTAGTTTAGGCTCAATTATGACATTAAGATTTGGATAATTTATTAGTTAATGATATGATTAAGATTTACTAATATACATATATTTTAAATAATTTATATGAGGGGTAGTTTCTTAAAATTCAAACTCAATATTTCCATTTTATCGAATCATCAAATCCTTTTAATTTGTTTTGTCAATTGTTCCAACAACTTGAACTTTAAGTTTCATTTCTTTTTATTTTGTTATATTTTGTTTTTGAAGCAACATAGTACATTTACATTTTCACCTTTAATTGATAAATATATATTTTTTAACTTCAGTTTAATATTAATATTGATAAATGTAATGTCAAATTTACTTGTAGAATCTAGTGTTAATTAACCTATAGAATCTAATAAATATTTTCCAACCATCTTAGTGTTGAGTTGAGAAATAGGAATTTCTGACAAGTGGTACAAATATAACTTCTTCTTTTTTCACCTTAGTGGTTAATTTAGGTACACGAATCTGTTACGTCGAAATTCTTCTTCACAGTAAACTCATGTATGTTGAAAGTCATCCATATGATTTTTTTTATCATATAATAGTACATTTTTGCTATCATTTCTTTTATTTTTTTCTTGTTTTCGGATTTGTTAACAAAATTCCACCATTGAATTTTTTACTCACACTTTAAATTACTCGTGTGTGTGTATATATATATATATATATATATTAAGAAGTGGGCTTTAACACACTCTTCTTGCACCGAGAATATAGCGGATGGAATAAAATGTCTAAGAAATCTTGCAAAGATAAGCTTTTTAAGCCGACTTTGATACTATGTTAAAAAGTAGATTTTAAGCCTAACTCAACTCTAAATAACCAACTTGTAAGGTAAGTTTTGCACCCCCACTTATATATTATGAAATTGTCTTATCTCTAGTCGATGTAGGATTTTCAACAAGTGATGATGTACTACAAGAAAATATTTCATTAACAATCAATTTTAGTGACCGAAAATGGTTGGTCACTATAGTGACAAATTTATATACCAATCTATAAAATAAAAATTATCGGTTACTAAAATAGTCACTATTATGAATAAAAAATTATAGTTAATCTATAAAATTTAGCTACCAAGGTTTTAACTACAAAAATTTAGTTTATAAGTTGGTTATTAAACATTAACTATGAAGATTTTAACTACCAAAGGAATAAATTTTTAAATTAGTCTCTAATTAATTAGTGATTATTTTAGCAATCAATTATAATTTTTTATTCATAATAATGATTATTTCAGTAACCAATAATTTTTATTTTCTGAATTAGTATTTAAATTAGTTATTATAATAACTATATTAATATTTTGTGACTAAAATTAATTATTATTTAATAGTTTCTTTTAGGGATGGTTATAAAATATTATAATAAAGATTGTCGATACAAGACTGCAAACTTTTAAACTCAAACCTTCTCAAACATTAAGTGTGAGAACGGTTTAAATGGTAACAATAACTATTCTTTTCAACATTAAGTGTGAGAACGGTTTAAAACGTTAACAATAACTATATATTCTTTTCAACATTCGGTCAAGTTCATTTAACATGGTTTATAAAAAATCAAAGCAATCCACAATATTTTATATAATAATAATTTTCTTAACCTGCAATTCAACTCATATATTTAGTGGCACCGTATATATTTTCATTAAAAAAAAGCACACAAACAGTTACATTTGCTCTTTCTCATTAAGAAAAAGAAAGTCTTTATAGTTACTTCTTTTGGAGAATGGATACCTCATACAAATATATAATCTTGACTGAGATTTTATGACTCTCTAAATATTTGTATGTTTTCCATGCGTACGTTTAAGAAAATAACTAAAGTCCTATATTTATACAAATAAAAAAAAACAAAAATGATGATTGTTGAAAAAGAAAACAACATTTCTCATACTATATCACTACAAGATAACTCTTAACTAATAATCAATTTTAATAACAAAAAATTATTAGCTGTGACTAACAAAATAAAAAATTATTAATTACTAAAATAATTACTATTATAAATAAAAAAATATAATTAGTTGTTAAATTGGTATCAAAATATATATTTAAATTTTTTGTCATTATAATAATTAACAATTTTTTTGTCACTGAATTAGTTGTTAATGAAAAATTTTCTTATAATGTATAAATAGATAGTACTGCACAACACGAATGGGCAAAATAGAACAGAAGTCGAGCCCCAAAGAGAATCAAGTTTTAGTTGTTTGTAGCACCACACACAAAAAGTGAGAGAATAAAAGGTTGTTCGAGAACAGTGAAAGAGTGTAACTAAACTTTCTCAGAGTCCTCATCCTACATTATTTTGACATGGCAGTAAATGTGTTTTCATGGACAAAATCAAAACCCAGAAAAACACAACCTCGTTCCGTTGTTGGAACCAGAAAACACAAATGTGGACAAGCACACGCAAATTTGTCAACACATACGAGTGAAGGAAGTTTCCTAAACATGGCTTTTAGCCTATGTTTACGCTCCCCAATCATTTCTCTCCTTCTACATTTCCTCCTTGTTGTATCTACCCTTTGTCTTGTTCGTTCATCGCAATTTGGTAACCACCTAGTTGCCAATCAAACTTTTCAGCCAAAGGAAGAGTTGCGCAAGTTGAACGTCATAAGAGCTCGCCTTCAGCAAATCAACAAACCTCCTGTTAAGACAATCCAGGTTTGTGCAAATTATTATTCTATTCACCTTCTCTTGGCTTCTTTCTTGACCATGTTATATAATTAATATGCTTTTGTTGTGATTTTGTATTTCTTTTGAGCAGAGTCCTGATGGAGATATAATTGACTGTGTTATGTCTCATCAACAACCAGCCTTTGATCATCCTTTATTGAAAGGACATAAACCATTGGTATTTATTCTTTTGTTGTTGTGTGTTTTATAGTTTTAGTTTAGCATAAAAAATTGGTAATTTTTATTGATTTTAATGTTTGTAGGATCCCCCAGAAAGACCGAGAGGGCATAACGAAATGGATGATTTGAGTGAGAACTTTCAGTTGTGGAGCTTGTCTGGTGAGTCGTGTCCAGAAGGGACAATTCCAATAAGAAGAACAAGGGAAGAGGATATTTTAAGAGCTAGCACTATTCGCAGATTTGGAATGAAAAACACACTAAACCGTGTCAAAATGGACACCAAAAATGATGGACATGAGGTATATTACTTAGGGCAATCATAAAAAGCAACACGAACTCTTATATTCTTTTCTATCTTTCCCTTATTTTTTTCTCAAAAGAAAGTGAACTAAGAATAAACTAATAATTTTCACACAAAAAGATTAGAGTAATTGGTAAAAGCAAGCGTATGGAAGTTCAATGTTTATCATACCCTTTTGAAAGTTAAGAAAATTAAATCACATCAGAGCATTGTATTCCACCCTATTTTACCACTTGTCAGTACTCGTACTATGAAACTTAACACAATAATGAACTTCTCCTAGTCCCTTCAGAAAAGCAACTAAAAGTATAATGGATTATGAACAGAAACATAAACAATATCTATGTTTTATTAATAGGCTTGATTATCATTTTGGTCCCCTAATTTGTTGGTTTGGTTCATTTTGGTCCCCTTATTTTTTGTTGGTTCAATTTGGTCATCTAATTCTTTAAAATGGTTCAATTTGGTCTTTGCCGTTAAGTTGACGTTAATACCATTTCAATACATGCCACGTGTTATTTTGTGGAATTTTGTAATTTTTTTAAAATTTATTTTAAATAAATATTAAACTGCCACGTGTCACTTTATGATTGTGACACGTGTCAACTTGATTTTTTTTTTAATTTTAATTTTTTAATTTAAAAAAAATAACAAGTGCCACGTGGCACATCATGATTGTGTCACCTGTCAAACTATCATTAGTTGTTTTCAATTTAGTCCCTCTACTTACAATTTTGATTCAGTTTAGTCCTCCAATTTTTTAAAATGATTCAATTTTGTCCTCTCTAATTTGAGACCAAATTAGTAATTAAACTTCATTACAATTTATATATACATGTTAAAATAATTTTTATTATATTTATCGATCAAATTACTCCTTCTAACTATTCAATTTTTTTTTTACATGTGTACAAATTTTTAAGTGTGAAAAATTACAAGTAAAAAATAAAAAAACATGAATATTTAGGGAGAGATTTGATGTATAAATGATAAAAAAATTATTTTAATATGAATGTATAAATTGTGATTAAGCTTAATTATTAATTATTCTATTCTGAAGAGAAACATAAACAATATCAATGTATTGTTAATATTGTTATGTGAAGCTTAATTATGGTATGTTGAAATTGGTCTAACTAAAGTTTGTGGATGGTGCATACCGCACAGCATGCAATTGGGTATGTAACTGGGGATAAGTACTATGGAGCAAAGGCTATCATAAATGTGTGGTCACCCAATGTGAAAAACCCATTTGAATTTAGCCTGTCTCAAATGTGGGTTATTTCTGGTTCATTTGGGGATAATCTCAACACCATTGAAGCTGGTTGGCAGGCATGTTGCTATCATCATTACTCCATCTTAATTAATTCTTCATCTTCTTTCTACTATTTATTTTCTATATCTTTCAAGTTGTTTGTCTTAAATCCATTCCATTTGGTTATGCAATAAAAAAAAGTTAACATATTCAACCATCTACCTCTCCTTTTCATCCATGTATTAAATTTGTCATGCTTCTCTATTTCTCTCAACTAATTGTGTATTTTTTATAAAAGGGTTAGAGCACCTTTCCTATAATTTATTTATTCTTTGTCAATAAAAAAAAAATCCATGTAATACTTTTAAATTTTGTACTTTAACCAATCAAGCTAATTTCAAGTAATTTTCTTTACAGGTCTACCCGAGGCTATTTGGGGATTGGAAACCTAGATTCTTTATTTATTGGACGGTAAGTAAATTTATTCAAGGAAAGGAGGTGGAAAACTATATTACGTAAAATTATTTTTTCCTCAATGGTAAGATACCTGATAACAAAATTTTTATTCAAACCCACTAATTATTGTCATTATTTGCAGAATGATTCATACCACAGAACTGGGTGTTACAATTTACTTTGTCCAGGCTTTGTTCAAACCAACAAAAACATTGCACTTGGAGCAGCAATCTCTCCAATTTCTTCATATAATGGTGACCAATTTGATATTACCTTACTCATTTGGAAGGTAATTTTCTGTTCGTGTTACCAAATTCATTTTGGATATCTACATGTTTGCCTATTGTTTAAGGCTTTAGTTTTTGGTTACTTTTGTCTTTAGATAGGTTTTACTCAAAAAAGTTAAGCTTTTCTTCTTCTTCTTTTTTACAAATTAAACGATTTAAGAGTTCACTTTCTTAATTTACGGTTAATGTTGTAAGATAGGGGATAATTTACACAAGATCTGTGAAATAAAGCATTCATTCGATTTTGACCATTTTCTAATATGATTTTTGATGTTGCTATGAATGATTATGTGTATGTGTTGAGTAGGTTTGCTTTGTGAGAAAAATATAAGGTTTGGTTATTTGGCAGGATCCAAAGACTGGGAACTGGTGGCTTCAATATGGAGCCGGGACCCTAATTGGGTACTGGCCATCGTTGTTGTTCGGCAACTTAAGAGATCATGCAAGCATGATTCACTTTGGTGGAGAAATAGTGAATTTAGGGTTATTCGGGTCTCACACTTCCACTCAAATGGGTAGTGGACATTTTGCAGAAGAGGCTTATGGAAAAGCTTCATACTTCAGGAATATGCAAGTTGTGGATTGGCGCAACAACTTGATTCCCTTGTCAAATCCAAAGGTTCTAGTAGATCACCCCAATTGCTACAACCTACAACAAGGGTTTAATAAGGCATGGGGGAATTATTTATACTATGGTGGACCTGGAAGAAATGTAAGGTGTCCATAAGGGAATGATTGAATCATAGGTAGAGAGATGAAATGAACCCTTTACTTTACTTCCCTTTCTCTTTAATTTCTTTTTGGCATTTCTGGGTTTTGTTTTGGTCAAAGGTTTTCTTCCCAATCAACTTAGGTCATTTGTTCTTATCAAAAATTAGGGTTCTTATTTATCCATTACAACGCTGCAGTTCCACCAGGACTCTTTGTATACCTTGAAAGAGAAATAATATACATATATATATATATATATATATATATATATTGCCTTTATTTATTGGCATCCCTTCCTTACCTCTTTCTTTGCAGAGAGTTCGTATAATTTATTTTTAGTATTTAACTTCAAATGATTACATCAATCTTTGTATTTTTAATGAATAAGAATAAACTTTTATGAGAATTTATTTTATCAAAATAAATACTTCAATTTCATAATATAGATCAAGTTATAAAAGTTGGGATGCATTTAATCCAACAAATTCATATAGTCACTGAGTTAAATTGAATTTATGCTAGATCGACACTCACATTTGTAAATAAATGTTATACATAATTGTTGTAAATGTACTATTTTCTAAGACCAAGCAATTTATTATGGGTCATTCTCTACAAAAATGAAAAGAAAACACTAAGAAACGAAAGAATCCAATCCCGAAACACAAACACCACCAAAGGAAAAAAGAAAAAGAGAAAGAAAAAGTATATCTTTGGTCCTGAAGTTTGACCTTAATTTAGAAATGATTCTTGATTAAACCTTAATCATTGTATGATTCCTACACTTTCAAAATCATTGTTTTTGGTTCTTATCTATAAACGACTTTAAAAATAACAAAAGACGTATCACATGTTTTTTCTTTATAAAATTAAAAAAAAAAAAACTAGCTCCAGCCTAAACCGACGTTTTTCAGAAAAATTGAAAAAAAATATATTTTTGATTCCTAAAATTTAAACTTAATTTAAAAATATCATTGGTCAAAACTTGATTATTGTTTGATCTGCACATTCAAAATCATTATTAATATATAATAATAATAATAATAATATTATATAATAATTATAATAACATTATATAATTATTAATAGTATTATTATATATTAAAATGAATAATAATTTATAATATTAATATATCAGTAATAATATTAATAATAATTAATATTGTTATTATTTATTATTAATATTATTACTGATATATTAATATTATTACTCATATTTAATATACGATTTTTTGTTATTTGTTAACCGTTAATAGTATTAATATTAATAATAATATTAATAATAATTATATATTAGTGTTATTATTATAAATTATTGATAATTGTAATATTATTATTTATTTTAATATTAATAATAATATATAATAATTATATAATAATAATACTAGTATTAGTATTAGTAATATTATTATTATATATTAATAATGATTTTGAATGTGCAGGATCAAATCATGACCAAGTTTCAACGAAGGACCATTTTTAAATTAAGTTTAAATTTCAGGGATCAAAAATATATTTTTTTCAATTTTCCTAAAAAACGTTTGCTAAGCCGACACTATTTTTTATTTTATAAAAAAATTTAAATAGCATATGACACATCATTTGTTATTTTTAACGTTGTCCAGAAATGGTGACTAAAAACAATTATTTTAAAAATGTAGGGATCAAAGAGTGATCAAATTTCGACCAGGAACCATTTCCAAATTAATGTGAAACTTCAAAGGATTAAAAACATATTTTTTTTCAGAAAATAAAAGTTAGAAAACAAAAAAAAATTGCATAAAAACCCATTGCACTAGAAGAAGGGCTTGAACCTCAAATGGTTAAGGGCTTGAGTTATTCCAGCTTTTTGTTCTGATACATTAAAACAATATTAATTCATTGATATTATAAAAAAACTAGAGTTTATTTTCTCTTAAATTTTAAAAGGTATACATATTCTACTTTTAGTATTTTCATTTTTTATAAAGGGAGTAAAATAATATATTGATCTCACATAAAGTTGGACCAGAAACAAAATTACTTCTCATTTAAAATGTGCCAGACCAAACATCTCTAAGAATAACTTGTGGTTGAGCATATAAATATTATAATATATCATAATAATTAAAAATAAACCTTTGTAAAATATCGTTTGTTATGGTTGATTATTTTTCATAAATTTAGCTAATAATGGTTAAATAGGAGCTTTTTTTTTCATATCTGAAAATGACGAATATAGGAATTTATAAATTTTAACAATCATTAAAATTAGAATAATACTAATAATTAAGGTATCACATATTCATAATATAAATAAAGCGCGAAACATAAGGTATGAAGGGTTATTTATTACAGTTATCTTAAATATACTGAACAGGAAGACTAAGACACAAAACATATGTCAAAACTAGAATTTAAAACTAGACTGCAGCATTTCCATCACCATGATGATCGTTAGGGGTTTCAACATCTGCTCACACCAAATATTTGGTGATCAATGCAAAAAGGAAAGTCAAACAGGAAATAGACACCAAAAAGAAAGAGTAAACTACAGTAAAAGAAATTTTCAACATATCAATGAGCAAGCAATTTATTAAACAAACTATAGATAGGCAAAACAGTAGGTACCCACATTGTTGGTTCAAACAATTTCAAACACTTTTATCATAATACTCACATTGTTGGTTCAAATACTTTTGTCATGTTCCAAATCGTTATCTCGTTATTATCATTGTCATTATTTATTAAAATTTGGTCCTTATAGTACATCTCAAATACTATATCATATAATGCTTGTTTATATGATGTTTTGATTGAAGGCCTTACACATATATATTTTTTATTATGTACAAACAAATAAGTATTCTAAAGTAATAAAGAATTCAGCAAAAGATTTTTGTAGAGACTTGAAGGATAAAATAATGACAAAAAAAATATTGTGAAAAAGAAAAAAGAAAAGGGATTATATAATAGTGCTTGACATTTAATGTAAACAAAATGTAGCACTAATTAATTGTCATGCATCTTAATGACAGTAAATATGAAGAAAAAAATTTGCTTAACTCTATTTTCTATCGTACTTCACTTTGTTTTATTTGATTCGGCAATAATGAATACGTAAGCATTGAGAGAATTTCGACTGAGATGCAAGTTTGAATGTTATTATAAAGGGAATAGGATTATCTACCATAGATGTTATTTGAAGAATGAATTTGAATTGTTTTTGAGGTGACCATAAGTTGTAGTATTAATGGATGCCACCAGCACATTGGCATGCATGTTTATGTCATGTGTGATTAAGTATGATAGCTTGTTTGAGCACTTTTTCTTTTAGAGCTCAACCTTTTAAAATGAAATGAAGCACGTCAACCCAATAATTTGGTTTTCTAATATTCTTGAAAGAGTCAATTTTCATCTCTACAATGTTAGTTGGAGTGAAGATAATTTTCCTCTCTTATGATTTATATCAATTAAATATTTTTTATGTCTAATATTTAAACTTTTTTTATTTTTTTCACATAAAAATGTTCAACTCTCAATTTAAGTACTTAGTGGCACAAATCTTTCATTTACTAAATAATATAAAAATTTTATCTTCTTTATTCTCTTATTCTTAATTTTTCCTTCATTTGAATAACTCTTTTGTTTGGTTAAAATAATGTTCATTATTTCTTAAGTGTCTGACTTGTTTGATATATGAATTTTCTTAGATTTTGAAGATGTTTTTCATCTTAACATATCATTAATTATACATTTATTTTCTTTTTTACGATTTTATTCAAGGGTCTATCAAATTGTTCTAAGACACATATTTGATCCTTTTTATATTTTTAATTATTGGTTATTTTTATCGTGTAGTTGATATTTTTTAATATAATTATTTTTATTTTTTAACTCATTATCGTAAGTGTAATTTTATCACTACAATTGTATAAAAAATTTCATTTACTATAATTGAATAATGTAATGTCATTGTCATGAATCTTGTTTATCACCATCTAACATATACTAAAGTTCAAAATATGAAATATTGTTGCTAAATTTCAATTGTTATTAGTTTAATCTTTGTTCTTTTTGTGATTTTGTTCAAGTGGTGTATTATAATTTTTATTATTGTATAAAAAAAGATTTCATTGGAATTTAAAGAATGGAAGTAAAAATACATTTAAAATAATTTTTAATTTGAATAATTTTTTTTATAATATTTAAATATATTTTTAAATTTTATCAATTTTGTTTTATTAACGTTTTCAAATTTAATAAAAGTTATGGTTATCATAAAATTTTATTATGTACTCTAACTTGAGGTATAGATAATTATAATTCTTTATAAATATTTGATATTGAAGAAACGATAACATTATGTGTGTGTGTGAAATTTTCAGTGAAAATTGGAATGTTTTTTGTCACTTAATTTTCTGTGAAAATTGAAATTAGTCCATATTTGAAAATCTGACCCCATTTAGTCCCTCAACTTTAGAACTACGTGAATTTAGTCCTTTTAACCAAATTTTGTTAAGTTTATGTGACATTTCAAATGTGTTTCATGATAGTTTCTTAGCTAATGTTGAAGCAAAAATGTGTCAAACGGTGTAAACAATTCAAATGCTATCATGAAATACGATTGAAACGTTAAATAAATTTTATAAAGTGAGGTTAAAAGGACTAAATACACGTAGTTCTAAAGTTGAGGAACTAAATTTGGTTAAATATTTGAAGATGGACTAATTTCAATTTTCATTGAAAATTGAGGGATCAAAAACATATTTAACCTTTTTTTATGTTACAAATTTGTTGTGAAAAAGTATATTGAAAATGGAGAATAACTTGCAGCAAAAGGTTCACAATTGGTACCCAATAGAGAGATAACCATTGCTTAAATGAAACATCTAACACAATGTCTTCATTGATAACATGTCCTTCTACAAAAGTAACTGTTACATTGTCACATTTTCCAAATCCTGGATAATCTTTCCTTCACTGACTTAAATATTTGCAATACTTGTAAAGATACTTAGGATAAAGCTTCATCCTCATCTCTTCTTAGTATTTTTTTTGTCTTTCTTGAAGACGACTAATCCTAAAGACGATGTATCACCATCGTTCTTAAATACATTGAGGAACATTTCTATTTTATAAGGTTTGGTTAAACTCGTCAAATATGATTCAATATTGTGACGATTTTGGTGGCTAATTTGCAATCACTACAAATCGGTGGTTATTTCACTCAAAATTTGCGACTAAATTATTTCAATGACTAATTTCGGTAACTAAATTAAATTTTTCTAGTAGTGAATCCTAACCTGTAATCAAAGAATTAATCAAGTTCTCGTAAGAAAGTACAAGAGAGACTAGTAAAATCATTATTTCACTTCATCTACTACTATGGCCTCTTTGTCTCAACCTCCACCAAAATAGAATTATAAGCTTTATCAAGATGAACCTTAATTGATAAATATAGTCCGAGAGTTTTTTATTCAATGAATTATAGCCACTTACAACGAAAAGATATTGAAATTGGATTTAACTCATTTTGTTGCACACAAAGTGTTATGCACAATAATAATGATACATAAAGAAAAAATAAACACACAAAGATATACATGAAGATAGAAATTAAATAACAAATTTGTCTTAATCAATAAGCATTATTACGTCTATCGAATACCATGTATATATCACCCACACTTATAAAGTGAATATAAAGTGAATAGAAGTACATATATCTATCTAACAAAATAGAGCATACGTACAAAAGATTAATTCACCCAATGATATACCTCTAAGTCATCAAACGACACTAATACTAAATAACTTCTACAACCATCAACTATATATTCTAAAATGAGTTCAATATACTAAAATCTGCAAACTTAGATAAGTTAATTTTAATTACGTATTTTGAAACTATTGATGTGTAGTATTAATTGATTTATTGTGATTGTCAATAGATTCATATTAGTTTAGGCTCAATTATGACATTAAGATTTTGATAATTTATTAGTTAATGATATGATTAAGATTTACTAATATACATATATTTTAAATAATTTATATGAGGGGTAGTTTTTTAAAACTCAAACTCAATATTTCCATATTATATTTTATCGAATCATCAAATCCTTTTAATTTGTTTTGTCAACTGTTCCAACAACTTCAACTTTAAGTTTGATTTTTTTTTTTTTTGTTATATTTTGTTTTTGAAGCAACATAGTGCATTTACATTTTCACCTTTAATTGATAAATATATTTTTTTAACTTCAGTTTAATATTAATATTTTGTGATTCGATACAGCTGCCAAAATCTGTAATAATGAGTTAAATGTAATGTCAAATTTACTTGTAGAATCTAGTGTTGATTAACCTATAGACATCTCATAAATATTTTCAACCATCTTAGTGTTGAGTTGAGAAATAGGAATTTCTGACAAGTGGCACAAATATATATATATATATATATATATATTTACCTTAGTGGTTAATTTAGGTACACGAATCTGTACGTCGAAATTCTTCTTCACAGTAAACTCATGTACGTTGAAAGTCATCCATATGAATTTTTCTTTTAATAGTACATTTTTGCTATCATTTCTTCTATTTTTTTCTTGTTTAGCATTTGTTAACAGAATTCTATGTAGAGCGATTATATATATATATATATATATATATATATATATATATATATATATATATTAGCAAAAATACAGATGTTATCACGTATTTGTATTTGCATTTTCTTAATTTCTGAAAAAAAAATTGAGTTAAAATGAATAAGAAATATATAACTAATTTTTAAAATAGTTTGTTAAATGTAAAATTTGAAAAATAAGATATGTATATAAAAGAAATTTTCAAAATAATGATTAAAGACAAAAAAAAATTAAAATAATGATTAAGAATAAATTATGTATAAAATAATTATTTTAAAAATAATAATTAAGTCTGAAATATTAAAATGTGAATACAAAAGAAAATATCATGTTATATATTTATATATATAAAACGAATTGTTTCAAACAAACCATTAGATATGCATCACTTACATATAAATATATTTATTTTGTTTTATTTTTAAGAATAAAATCCATGAAAGGAAGTAATGCATATTCTACGTAGAAAAAATCTTTTAACTCAAATAATGTTTATAGAAACTTTTCTACATTTCACCTTAAACAAACTAGCGAAATATCAATCTAATATCTCGTTTTTTTTTTTCTAATAGAAATATTACAAGACTAATTAAAAATGTGGATAGCCACCATGCACATGTAATTTCGCAAATATATAAGAGGATTATAATAAGAATATAGAATAAAAATAAAACATTGCTTAAGTTGACTCTGATACCATGTTAAGAGGTGTGTTTTAAGTTTAACTTGTAAGATAAGTTTTGCACTCCACTTGTAAGAGTATATAAATTTGTCATTATAGTGGACAACAATTTTCAGTCACTAAAATTGATTATTAACAAAATCAACTTGTAAGATAAGTTTTGCACTCCACTTATATACTATGAAATTATCTTATATGTAGTCGATGTGGGACTTCTAACATATAGTGATGCAATACAAGAAAATATTTCATTAATAATCAATTTTAGTGACTGAAAATTGTTGTCCACTATAATGACAAATTTATATACCAATTTATAAAATAACAAATTATTGGTTATTAAAATAGTCACTATTATGAATAAAAAATTACAGTTGATCTCTAAAATTTAGCTACAAAGGTTTTAGCTACACAAAAATTAGTCTATAAATTGGTCAGTAAACATTAACTATCAAGATTTTAATTACCAAAAGAATTAGTTTCTAAATTAGTCTTTAATTAATTACTGACTATTTTAGCAATTAATTATAATTTTTTATTCATAAATGATTATTTTAGTAACCAATGATTTTTTATTTTATGAATTAGTATCTAAATTAATTATTATAATAATCATAGTAATTTTTTGTGACTAAAATTAATTATTATTAAAGAGTTTTTTTCAGGGATATGGTTATATAATATTATAATAAAGATTGTCAATAGAAGACTTCAAAGATCAATCCATTAACTTTTAAACTCAAACCTCCTCAACGTTAAATGTGAGAACGGTTTAAACAGTAACAATAACTATTCTTTTCAACATTAAGTGTGAGAACGATTTAAACGATAATAATAACTATTATTTTCAACATTCAGTCAAGTTCCTTTGAGCAGGTTTATAAAAGTCAAAGCAATCCACAATATCCGTATATATTTTCATTAAAAAAAGCACACAAACAGTTACATTTGCTTTTTCTCATTATGAAAAAGAAAGTCTTTATAGTTACTTTTTTTGGGGAATGAATATGTCATCAAAATATATAATCAATGCGTACGTTTAAGAAAATAACTAAAGTTCTGTATTTATACACATAAAAAAACAAAAATGATGATATTTGAAAAAGAAAACAGCATTTCTTATACTATCTCACCCGAAGATATCTCTTAACTAATAATTAATTTTAATGACAATAAATTGTTAGTTATTATAGTGATTAACAAAATAAAAAATTATTAATTATTAAAATAATTACTATTATGAATAAAAAATATAGACTTAAATATCTTTTTGGTCCTCATTTTCGTAGTGTTTGTTGGAATGATCTTTATTTTGACAGAATGTTTAAAATGGTTTCATTTTTTCCGAATGTTTAAAATGATCCTCATCTTCGCAATTCGTATTTTATTTGGTCATCTTCTATAACGCCGTTTAAATCATTAACGGAGTATTGTACAGGTGTTAACGCCGTTTAAATCATTAACGGAGTATTGTACAGGTGGCACGGTTTGGATTAGGGTGTGTTAGGTGTACTGTACATGTGTGGTAATTAGATATTTAGGGTTAAATAAGTGAGTTGGGGTTTTGGTAAGGAATGTTTGGGCAGTTGGTGAGTTTTGGCAATGTTGTTCCTCCATTCCCAATTGATGTTGTTGCAATCTTCTTCTTCCTGCAATCCCATTATATAGGTATATTACAGTCTCAATCTTCTTCCTTTACCTCTGGTTGTAATCGTTGGAGGCAACCGTGTTGTATCACTTAGTGCACTGTTGGTGGTTCAACGAGAAATGGATTAACCCCGATTTGTAGTTGCGGAGAGATGGCAGCTTTGAGGATGGCAAAACTCCAAAGAATATTGGTAGAAAATTTTGGGTACAATCTGTTTTTATTTTTGTGTTAATAATAAAATGGTTTTAATTTTTGGTTTATTGATTTACATAGTGGTGGTTCCAATAACGTGAGTTGCAACTTTTTTAAATAGTGGTGTTGATGAAAAGATATCATCATCATGACACAAATGAGACAGATTAATGATTTTAAAGTAAATCCAATCTGTTTTGTATTATTGTTAAATGAAGAAATGAATTAGTTTGATTATGTTGATATTAGTCGCAAATATATAATTACCACATTTGTACAGTACACATAACACACTCTAATACAAACTGTGTCACTTGTACAATGCTCCGTTAATGATTTAAACGGCGTTACAGAAAAGGACTAAATAAAATACGAATTGCGAAAATGAGGATCATTTTAAACATTCGGTAAGAATGAGGACAATTTTAAACATTCTGTCAAAATGAAGACTATCCACAACAAACACTACGAAAATGAGGACCAAAAAGGTATTTAAGCCAAAAATATATAATCGGTTGCTAAATTGGTATCTAAATTGATATTTAATCTTTTGTCACTATAATAATTAACAATTTTTATGTCACTAAATTGATTGTTAAAAGAGAAATTTTCTTATAATGTATAAACAGATAGTACTTGAAAGGTGCAAGGTGCAAGGTGCATTATAGTACTTGAAAGGTGCACAAAACGAATGGGCAAAATAGAACAGAAGTCGAACCCCAAAAAGAATCAAGTTTTAGTTGTTTGTAGCACCACACACACAAGTGAGAGAGTAAAAGGTTGTTCGAAAATAGTGAAAGAGTGTAACTAAACTTTCTCAGAGTCCTCGTCCTACATTATTTTGACATGGCGGTAAATGTGTTTTCATGGACAAAATCAAAACTCAGAAAAACACAACCTCGTTCCGTTGCTGGAACAAGAAAACATAAATGTGGACAAGCACACACAAATTTGTCAACACATACGAGTGAAGGAAATTTCCCAAACATGGCCTTTACCCTATGTTTACGCTCCCCAATCATTTCTCTCCTTCTACATTTCCTTCTTGTTGTATCTACCCTTTGTCCTGTTCGTTCATCGCAATTTGGTAACCACCTAGTTGCCAATCACACTTTTCAGCCAAAGGAAGAGTTGCGCAAGTTGAACGTCATAAGGGCTCGCCTTCAGCAAATCAACAAACCTCCTGTTAAGACAATTCAGGTTTGTGCAAATTATTGTTCTATTCACCTTCTCTTGGCTTCTTTCTTGACCATGCTATATAATTGATATACTTTTGTATTTCTTTTGAGCAGAGTCCTGATGGAGATATAATAGACTGTGTTATGTCTCATCAACAACCAGCCTTTCATCATCCTTTATTGAAAGGACAGAAACCATTGGTATTTATTTTTTATTGTTGTGTGTTTTATAGTTTTAGTTTAGCATAAAAAATTGGTAATTTTTAGTGATCTTAATTTTTGTAGGATCCCCCAAAAGGACCGAGAGGGCATAACGAAATGGATGATTTGAGTGAGAACTTTCAGTTGTGGAGTTTGTCTGGTGAATCGTGTCCGGAAGGGACAATTCCGATAAGAAGAACAAGGGAGGAGGATATTTTGAGAGCTAGCTCTGTACGTAGATTTGGAATGAAAAAAACACTAAACAGTGTCAAAATGGACATCACCAGCAATGGACATGAGGTATATTAATTAGAGCAATCATAGAAAGCAACACAAACTCTTATATTCTTTTCTATATTTCCCTTATTTTTTTCTCAAAGAAAGTGAAGTAAGCATAAACTAATAATTTTCAAACAAACATATTAGAGTAATTGGTATAGAAGCAAGCGTATGGAAGTTCAATGTTTAATTTTTTTTATCGTACCCTTTTGAAAGTTAAGTAAATTAAACCACATTAAAGCATTGTATTCCACTCTATTGTATCATTTGTGAGTCCTCGTACGGTGAAACTGAATACAATAATGAACTTCTCCTAGTCCTTTTAGAAAAGCAACTAAAAGTATAATGGATTGTGAAGAGAAACATAAAGAATATCTATGTATTGTTAATATTGTTATGTGAAGCTTAATTATGGTATGTTGAAATTGGTTTGACAAAAGTTTGTGGGTGGTGCATACTGCACAGCATGCAATTGGATATGTAACAGGGAATAAGTACTACGGAGCAAAGGCTACCATAAACGTGTGGGCACCCGTTGTGGATGACCCAACTGAATTCAGCTTGTCTCAAATGTGGGTCATTTCTGGTTCATTTGGGAGTGATCTCAACACCGTTGAAGCTGGTTGGCAGGCATGTTGCTATCATCCATGTATTAAATTTAAATCATTTACTTTAACTAATCCAACTAATTTCAAGTAATTTTCTATACAGGTCTACCCGAGGATATTTGGGGACAGGAAACCTAGATTCTTTATTTATTGGACGGTAAGTAAATTTATTCAAGGAAATGAGGTGGAAAACTATACTACGTATAATTATTTTTTCTTCAATTGTAAGATATCTGATAACAAAATTTTTATTCAAACCCACTAATTATTGTCATTATTTGCAGAATGATTCGTACCACAGAACTGGGTGTTACAATTTACTTTGTCCGGGCTTTGTTCAAACCAACAAAAAAATTGCACTTGGAGCAGCAATCTCTCCAATTTCTTCATACAATGGTGGCCAATTTGATATTACCTTACTCATTTGGAAGGTAATATTCTGATCATGTTACTAAATTGACTTTGGATATCTAGATGTTTGCCTATTGTTTAAGGTTTTAGTTTTTTTTTGTCTTTAGATAGGTTTTACTGTTGAGGAGAAAAGTTAAGTTTTTTTTCACAAATTAAACGATTTAAGAGTTCACATTCTTAATTTACAGTTAATGTTGTAAGATAATGAATAATTTACACAAGATCAGTTTATGGGTCTCATCTGTGAAATAAAGCATTCATTAGATTTTAATGATAGAAAAGTGACGTCCACCATTGGATCTCAACACTTTTGACCATTTTCTCATGTGATTTCTGATGTTGCTATGAATGATTATGTGTATGTGTTGAGTAGGTTTTGTTTGTGAGAAAAATATAAGGTTTGGTTTATTTGGCAGGATCCAAAGAGTGGGAACTGGTGGCTTCAATATGGAGCCGATAACCTTATTGGGTACTGGCCAGCATCGTTGTTCAGCAACTTAAGATATCATGCAAGCATGATTCAATTTGGTGGAGAAATAGTAAATTTAGGGTCATCAGGTCACACTTCCACTCAAATGGGTAGTGGGCATTTTGCAGAAGAGGGTTTTGGAAAAGCTTCATATTTCAAGAATATGAAAGTTGTGGATTGGCACAACAGCTTGATCCCCTTGTCAAATATAAAGGTTCTAGTAGATCACCCCAATTGCTACCACCTACAACAGAGGTCTAGTAAGGCATGGGGGAATTATTTTTTCTATGGTGGACCTGGAAGAAATGTAAAGTGTCCCTAAGGGAATCATTGAATCATTGGCAGAGAGATGAAATGAACCCTTTCTCTTTACTTTCCTTTTCGCATTTCTGGGTTTCGTTTTGGTCATAGGTTTTCTTCCCAGTCAACTTTGCTCATTTGTTCTCATAAAACATTAGGGTTCTTATCATATATACTGCCTTTATCATATATACTTTCCTTTTTTTGTTTCTATATATACTTCTTCTATTGCCCGTAATGATATTTGCAGAGAGTTCGTATAATTTATTTTTAATATTAAACTTCAAATGAATGAATAAGAATAATATACTTTTATGAGAATTTATTCCATCAAAATAAATATTTCGAAATTTCATAATACAGATCAAATTATAAAAGTTGGGATGCATTAAATCCAACAAATTCATTTAATTCTGAGTTAAGCTGAATTTGTGCTCGATCGATACTTGGATTTATAAATCATTGTTATACAATAATAGTTGTAAATGTACTATTTTCTAAGACCAAGCAATTTATTGTGGGTCATTCTCTACAAAAATGAAAAGAAAACACTAAGAAACGAAAAAATCCAATCCCAAAACACAAACACCAGCAAAGGAAAAAAAATGCATTGAAACTATTAATTCATTGATATTTATATAAAAAACTAAATTTTATTATGTCTTAAAGTTTAAATATACATATTCTACTTTTAGTATTTTATTTTTTATAAAGTGGGTAAAATAATATATTGATCTAACATAAAGTTGGACCAGATACAAAATTACTTCTCATTTAAAATATGCGCCAGACCAATTATAATTGTATTAAATGACCTATGAAATATCAATCTCTTTTCATACCTCTATATAATATTATAATATATCATAATAATTTAAAATAAACCTATGTAAAATATCATTTGTTATGGCTGATTATTTTTCATAAATTTAGCTTATAATGGTTAAACAAGAGCTTTTTTTTTTCATATCTGAAAATCACGAATATAGGAATTTATAAATTTTAAGAATCACTAAAATCTCTTTGACTAGTACAAAATATTTCTAAATATATTCACATAAATTTTCTAAAAATAAAGAAGTAATATGTTATTTTTAATAAAATTTTAATTTATTATCATATTAAATTATTTAATAAAATCAACGTGATTATTTTCTAAAAATTATTTATTTTAAATTAGAATAGTTAGATGATCAAATTCCTATTGTTGAAAGCATGATTTAAAATCATTTACAAAATTATAGTTTCCTGATAATGTTAGTTTTTAAAAGTTAAACAGAACGTGTTTAGATTCACGGAAAGCTACAATTTCTTTCTACCATAGGCTCCCCAATAGTTTAAACACGAATAACGGTATCAGGTCATGTCAAATGGTGTGGGAAATAAAACGTCAAATGGTGTGCGAAATAAAACACCGTTTTCTAGTGGATCAATTAATAACAAAATTGTCATAATAGGTTATAAAATATTTTTTAATAAATTATACAATAATTGTAAAAAAATAAATGCTACAATAGATATCCAGTACAACGATATGCGAGGATGCATTTAAAAAGAATTTATGTTCGAATTACATAATTTAAAAAAAAAAATGATAGATTTATGAATAATTTTTAAAAACTCATCCCTCTCATTTCGTAGAAATTTGAGAATATCAGAAAATATTTTTTATTTATACTCTCTATAAATTTTATATAAATAAATATCTACTAATATAATTATTAATCATAATATACTATTATTTAATTTATTTACAATAAATATTTAATTGTATATTATTAATTATTAATTATTTTAATTATTTATTTATTATTATTACTTTATTATACATATATATTATTTATTGTTATTAATTTATTATATAAAATATATAAATATATATTAATAACCGG
>Ga0209589_1001243_pt1 | contig 41363 bp, 20 predicted proteins | sample CowpeawhiteBW_FD_187525 | JGI IMG/M metagenome (GOLD analysis project Ga0209589, IMG submission 187525) | Root nodule microbial communities of legume samples collected from California USA - Cow pea white BW (SPAdes) (version 2) | ecosystem: Host-associated > Plants > Roots > Nodule | place: USA...
GATAGAGTTATTGAAATGTAATGAAACTTCTAGAGTATTGGAGAAAAGCTTAGGATAGGAAGAAAAATCAAGAACATTCTACTATGTAGAAAAATCTAGAACTATTTGCATTTGTTCTAGCTAGGAGTTTCTAGAATAATCTATGGGTCTATAAATACCCATGTATCCTACCATTTGTAACATGAAGAACAACTAACACAACATCCAATACAACTACTGTCAACTACAAAATACACTTCTTCCAACTACAACTTCCACATTCTACTATCTCCACAATTTTATCTATCCCATCAACTATTCCTTTCACAACCTCAAAATACTATCAGGTGCAATCCTGCTGAGGTTTCAAGTGGGCGTTAATTGGATGATACCAAAAGTCCCTATTCCTGCTAATTGGAAGCCTGGAGCAACTTATGACACCAAAGTTCAGCTTTACTAGACTCAAAAATTCATTTTGGACCCCCAACAACAGATTAATAATTAATGGGGATTCTTGTACTTTCCTTCTAAGATAACTTGGAATAAGAATAAAATAAAGTAAAAGTTATTTTAGATTGCAAATCTTCATTGAACATTTTTGTTTATCTCTTATGACATTTTTTTTCATCATTGAAAAAACATATATTCTTTATATTGGATCGTTTAAAATACTGTGTTTTTCAACTTTTTATAAAAATTATTTATTTAATATTTTGAATATCTCAGCATAAATACAGGTATAATGATCAATAGAAATGAAATAACCAGATTACATTTAACCCTTCTAGAGGTAAACAGATAAGGTTTACCCTGTACTTGCGTCCTTCAACCTTGATCAAACACCTAGTATACACTGTTGAGGTTTTGACTAACCTAGAAGCAGGCATGGACACCACCAGGTCATATTGGAGTTCCCTTACCGGAAGACCCAACTCTACCACTTTAGATTCCAACACAAAGGAGTGTGTGGCTCCAAAATCATATAGAACATGCAATCTCCTACTAGCAATCACATAAGACTCGATGATGAGATTACCTAATCTGACCGCCTCTGCACCCGTCATGGCGTACACCCGGCCAACCGCCTGACGCCTTGCACCTCCCCTCGTATGATGTGGCTGAGGCTGTGCTGGAGGCCTCGACATTATACTCCTACCAGCGAGACAATCCTTGATGAAGTGGCCCTTCTGGTCACATCTATGACATGTTCTCCTACCAACAAGCTAGGGGCAAGCACTCTTTAGATGGGCCCCTCCACAATGAAAACATTACGGTCTAGAAGGCTGAGATTGCTGAGGCTGATGTGAGAACCTCCTAGGCCCCTGAGGATGAGGCCTAGAGTATAGCTTCCTTCTGTCGTCATGTCTACTTGTGGACCCAAATGGTCCTCCCACCTTCTGCTGAGATCGCTACTAAGCTTCAACTTCAGCCTTAAGCTTCTCCATTACTCGTGCTTTCTCTACCAAAGCAGGGAACTCCTTGATAGAGAGTGGAGCCACCATGAGTTTGAGATCACCCCTCAACCCATTCTCAAACTTCCTACACTGCTAGTCCTCAGCCATCTTCAAGGTGTAAAATCTGTCCAGGTGTTTAAATTTTTCAGCATACTTTGATACTAACATATCTCCTTGCATCAGCTGCAAGAACTCAACCTCCTTTGCATACCTCACACTATCTGAGAAGTACTCAGCATAGAACTTTTTCTTAAACAACTCCCAAGTGATGGGTTCCCTACTATCTTCCAACATCATCTTCATGCAGGACCACCAATGCATGGCCTTTCCAGCAAGAATGTACTCAGTGTGTGCTAATTTGTTCTCTGTAGGACATCTCTTTGCATCATAGATTCGTTCTATATCTCGCATCCACTGATCTGCTCTATCCGGGCTAGTCTTGCCATTAAAACGGGATGGATGATGCTGTAGGAAATTCTCCAAACTCCACTCTTGCACTCGTGGTGGTGGAGCTTGGGAAGAACCAGCTGTTGAACGATTTTCTCCTATCTGATGTAGGGCTTCCAAGTGCCTCTATTGAGTCGCCTCTGCTGCTAGCCTAGCAGACTCCATGTGTTGCAAGGCTAGGTTGTGTTGATTCACCATGTTGGCATTCTACTGCTGCATGACTGCAATCATCGCCTTAATTGCTCCCACCAAATGAGGGTTATCTGGGTTTGGAAGAGGAGGAGGAGGCCTAGGTGCCATAGCTCTGACCACACAAAGAAAGGAAGCATCAGTCTAGCTAACAGATACCACAACTATGCCAAAGACACTACGAGGAATACACAACAGAAACTAATCAAGCTCACACCTACAGATCCTAAAGGAACCATTGCTCTGATACCAAAAATGTAACATCTTGTTTTAATAGTTTTTACGCTACTAAACAAAACATTATATTATGATTAATCAACGCAAATAGTAGGAATAGGTTGATACGAAGTATCAATACAGTCATCCAATTAACCATATATGCACTAGCTATATTTACAGCCTACACTAAGAAAGGGTTAACAAAACACCCAACGTTTAAGCAAAACATAGAGTAAGGACTACTGCTAGATCTCTCATGCCACAGATCAACTCCTATCCAGGAGGAGAGTGTCTTCACCTGTACTTTTATCTGCTCACACCAAATGTAGGCGATCATTGCAAAAGGAAAAAACATACCAAAGAGGACAAACATAGGCAAGAAGGGTAAACTAACTTTATTAATAGAAATCATGCAGTTCAATAATAGATATCAATCAAGGACTAGTCATATTTTTCAGAATTAATTAAACCACCACAACCACAGTACATCTACATGACTTTTAAACTCAATATTCGGATTATGTAAGAGACATTGGAGCTCTTGATGGCTTGTACCTGTGACGGTTCCCAAACTCTGCAGAGTTTGGGCACAAGGAATTATCACCCAACCACTCCCAAAGTAAGTCCTCTTCGCGTCTTTGATTGATCGAGTCCATAGACTAGGACTTCCTGCTACTCATCATGACATAATCCATTACACTCTACATGAGTCTTAATGGTTATTGGAGCGTCATTTTTTATAAAAAAGAATTAATTATTATTAAATTTATATATTGGGATGAGATAAACGATTTATAGCCATTAAATATAAAAGTAAATATAGGTATGAACTCAATTCAGAGATGAAAATAGAATAATATTCAAGCTCGTCTCTGCACCGTCCTATCCCCTTCCAAAAGTATGAGTTGTAAGTTATAAGTACTGATGAATAATTATTAAGTAGTTTATATGTACATTGTCATTTGACTGCGTCAATGATGTATTTGCATATCAAGTGCTTATGTAAGACAAACCTGTTGGAATTTGTGGCTCTATAAACCTTACAACACGTATACTATTCTTTTCTCCAAAGTCTTCACATGTGGTGGAAATTTTAGCCCTTGAATAATTTGCAGATATTTTAAAGTAGAAAAAATAAATTCAAATGCATTATATAAACATTATATTTAGGGTTTTGACGTTATTTAAATAAGTCCTGAACTATTTATTTAATTTGGCTCCCAAAGTAATTCTCTAAAAATTATTTTAGACAGCATGTAAATAAAACCTTCGAGTTAGAAGAATTTAGGATGATTTTAGAAACTCGAAGAAGTCCATTAAAAAAATTAAAAAAAAATTAGATGATTAAATACCTAATAAGAATTGACAACGAGTATTTAAAAGTTTGTATTCATTAAAATAAGATGTGAGGCCAGATAGACACAGCGTTTCTGAGTCAAAGTCTACGTTTTAAGTATCATAAGTCTTCACACAATTTTGTAAAAGGGTAAGTGTAGTTGTTTGTTGTTATATATTGAGTCTGTGTTGTTTTGAATATGAGTATCTAACTTGATTTGTTTGCATTTGAATTGAATGAGAAACAGTTTGGTGACGATGCGGAGAGAGAGGGCATTGTTCCTGCTACTGCTACTGCTACTTCTACTCCATCATATTTGTGCTTCCAAGGCCCACAAAAAACACCGTTGTTTTCCTTCTTCCTGTGGAAAAATCACCAACATCAGTTATCCATTTCGATTAAACGGCGACCCAGAGAAGTGTGGTGAGGAAAGGTATGAGCTTGGTTGTGAAAATAATGTTACGCTGTTGTATATGAACTCAGAAGAATTCCATGTGGAGGCAATAAACTACAAGAACTACACGGTGAGAGTGGTTGATCCTGCACTTCAACTCCACAATTGCTCATCCCATCCTCTGCGTTCCCTCTCTCGCTCCAATTTCTCTGATAGTTACACTTACACTTACTCTTTGGATCCATACCAAGCCGGTCTAAGTTCGTATGAAAATCGGGAATCTCTGATTTTCGAGCATATAGTGTTTCTGAGTTGTAACCATTCGGTGAGAGAGAATGGGAAGTATCTGAAAACAGAAGAGTGCGTGAAGTGGGACTCAAAGGGATATGCATATGCTGTTGTTGGTGACTTAAAAGCAGAGGACTTGGAAGTTGGGTGTGACATAAAGCTTGTTGTTCCAACATCTTTGAGGACTTTCAATAACCATTCCTACACTTCCATGCACAACAGCTTGGCCTATGGATTTGAGATTTCTTGGATAAAACTCGCCTGCCAGAATTGTCCACTTAGATTCTGCTATTTCGACTCTGCGAGCCAGAAACTTGGTTGCCGACCGTGTGAGTTGGATCTCAATTAATTTCATGAAATTATTACATATCTTATTTTAAATGAAAAACTTATATAATTGACTAGTTTTATCACCTACCATTTTTAATTTATGCAAACTTAATTATATATAATTTTTTTATTTGCGAGTATAAAATCTTAGCCTTAATAACTTTCTATTTAAATTAATTCGTTCATTCAGAGTGACATAAGCCCGTTATTATACTCCTTACTCATGTAGCTTTAATATTCTAAATAAAAAATAAAAAAACCAATTGAATTAACTGAATATATAGGAGGTACACAATCAGTAACTTCTACCGATGTGAATTTCTCGTAATCATCCCTTGAAAAATTTAAAGTGTTTGATCCCTTTAACATGCCACATCACTTCACTTTCTACTAACAGTCTTTCTACGATTTTTCTAATTTTTGTCTAGTTTTCTTGTTAAGCTAATTCTTTTTATTCTGCTGTAGCATAATTTTATTTATATTTTTAATTTCTTTAATTGATAATCGATTGTCTTCGATTAACATTTTACATAATTATACATATTCAAATGATTAGGAAAATCAGATTTCATCTATTAACCACTTTCTGAGAATTTTTCGAAACAAAGTTTGAATCATTTTATTAATAATTCAACCAACTTTTACAAAGAAATATGATATTTTTTTATCTTTTATATTTTACACGCATTTATAAGAACCTGTGCATTAAATTAACATTTATTATCTTTAAATAAATAAAAAGTTGTTAAACTTCTTTACCACTATAACCTTTTCATATGAAAACGGTCTTTTTATTAATAAGTGTTGAGATAATCAGAATTCTAAAGTTGATATTTTCTTTGATTCCAGGGTTATTGTGGATAATACTGGCAGAGGTCGTTGGTAAGATCTTATCATCTTAATTTCTCAATGCTTTAATCACTAGAGGAGTAGAGCTTAACAATGATTAAAATAGACATTTTAACAGTACTTCTAAAATTATCATTAATAGAAATGCTATTAAAATAATAAAACATTTGGCCACGGTTAATGATACAATTCTGTGTATTTTTCTAAAAAATTTCAACCACTTTGGACCAGTACCGTTTGTGATTAAACCGGTGTATTTTTTTAATTTTCTTTTATTTTTAAACTTTTCACATCTTTCCGTAATGATGGTTATTTTTGATGTTTTGTTGAAAGTAATATATCATCATATTTATATGATAACTTGTTGTTTTATGTATACTTTTTTTAATATTTGTTTTGATTTTGATAAGGGATAAACAAATAATTGTTCTTATCAATATTTGTTTTAATTATGATGGAAAACTTTTATATTGCGCGAGTATGAATATAAATACGAGTAATATTTAATATTTTTAAATTAAATGAAAATTGATATCGTAATTATTTCTGTTTTAAATTAGTAAAATATTTCTAATTTATTAGATAAGCTAAAAAATATATTTTTATTATTTTCTTTCATCATCTTTTGGTATATATATATATATATCCACATTTTTTATTTTTTATTTCTTTTAATTGTTTGACTATATATATATATATATATATATATATATATATTTATTTTTTTTTTTTTTTTTTTTTTTTTTTTTTTTTTTTTTTTTTTTTTTTTATTTTTTTTTTTTTTTTTTTTAACATTCGTGTAATTATGTTCAAATGATATATGTTAATTAAATATTTTTTATTTCTTACATTTAAATATTTTTACTCTTTTTTAATATTTTTATTTATTATATATTTTCTTTCACATGAAAATGTTTAACACTATTAATTTAGATGTTCAATAGCATAAACATTTCATTTATTAGATAATATAAAAAATTTATCTTTGTATTATATTATTATTAATTTTTGTTACTCTTTTGTTTCACTAAAGCAATTTTTATTATCTATTAATTGTTTGACTAGGTTGTTATTTAAAAACTTTTCTTAGATTTGTACGATTTTTTTCATCTTATCATACTCTTAACTATACATTTATTTTCATTTGTGCAATTTTATTCAACGGCCTGTCAAATTGTTTCCATTTGATAATTTTTTTAGTATTTTTATTTGTTGTTTATTTTTATCATGTAGAGTATTGTTTTGATATTTTTTTAATTCTTTTTATTTTTTAACTCATTATCATAGGTGTAATTTTATTACTATAATTGTATAAATAAATTTTATTTATTATAATATAATAATTTAATTGTCATGAATATTTTTTTATCACATTCATTTAAAATATTTTTTAATTCGAATATCTATTTTCCTTTTATATTTTGATAAAAATATTTTTAAATTTTATCAACTAGGTAACATTAATGTTTACAAATTTAATAAATATTTTGACTCTCATGAAATTTTATTTGGTATTTTAATTTGAAATTTTTACGATTATAATTTATTTTTAAATATTTGACATTGAAGAGACAAAAATATCCTCCTTTTAATATTGATAATTTGACAATATTATATTTTCTTTATTGTAATTTTTTATTATTTTATAAAAATTAATTAATTGATATCGAAACAATAAGAAAGTAGGTATGGGTCCGAATATATCTTTGTTACTTAGTGGGGATAGAAATGAGACAAAAATTCGATACTCATTGTGTTTGGGTTAGGGATGTCAAAAAAATCCGTACCCGTGGGTATCCGCGGATAAAACCTGCAACGGGTAGAAAACAGATATTAAAAATGGATACCCGCTACCCGCGGGTACGGGTATTTTTGATACCCGCATGTTAACGGGGCGGGTACGGGTATCATAGTATCCGTACCCGTGGATACCCGTACCCGCTAAACTTACATCCCTTGACATTTTTCTCTTCCCTTTCTTTGAAATTGGACATATACATCAAACCTTATATAGACAGTGACGTTAATGGTATGCTTGTTGCCAAATGATGGAATCAAAATAAAAATACTTAGCACGTGGCAATTGAGGTTTATTATTTGTTTATTTTGTTTATTTTTTAGAATTAATTGAAAAAAGTGGATTTGTTGATCAAAACACTAATTAAATAATTCTCATTGTGTTGAACGTCATGTCATATTTACTTTTACAATTATTTCAACTTGTATCAACTTGAGTTTATTTGAACGTTATTTAAAATTTATGACAGTGATGTATTTTATTTTATTTTATTTGAATTTATGATTAAATATTTGTTTTTTAAATAATTTTGCAAATACCCGCGGGTACCCGTTGATACCCGCGGATATGAAAAAAATAGGTGGGTACCCGCATAACGGATACCCGACGGATATGGATACGGGTACGAGGCAGATATTTATCTAGCAGGTAGGGTACGGGGGAGCTACTACTCGTACCCTACCCGCCCCGTTGACATCCCTAGTTTGGGTATAAGGATGAATTTTTTTCTCTCGTGATAAGTATGTAATAGCGATACTCGTCCCCACCCTGCCCCATTGGCATCCCTACTTAGGACACATCAATGTTACTCACAAAGTTATTTATAGATAATAGTGTCAAAAATGGAATTTATTGATAGTTTTTATGCTATAATTTTATTTTATGAATGCAAATTTTCTTTTAACAAATACCTTATTATATAATGATGGTTATATATTTGAACTTTACATTATTAATGTAATTACTGAATTAAAAATTTATTACAGGTATCAGTTTTTATACTTCTCTCGCATGTTCTCTCGCATGGGCTTACAAAATTTTGTTCGGATTGCCATTCTTAATTGTGATTTTTATATGTAAATGGAGGAAAAGACATGCATCAACATATGCAAATATTGAAAACTACCTTGAACAAAATCATTTGGCACCTATTAGATATTCATACAAGGAAATTAAGAAGATGACCGGAGGTTTTAAAGAGAAGTTAGGTGAAGGAGGATTTGGCTTTGTCTTTAAGGCAAAGTTGCGGAGCGGACCTTTTGTGGCAATCAAAATGTTAGGTAAATCTAAAGGAAATGGACAAGATTTTATAAACGAAGTTGCAACCATTGGAAGGATACATCATCAAAATGTGGTACAATTAATTGGATTTTGTGCTAGTGGCTCAAAGCGTGCTCTTGTTTATGAATTCATGTCCAATGGATCTCTTGATAAACTTATATTTTCAAGGGCTGGAAGTATAGATTTAAGCTATAAGAAAATACATAATATATCAATTGGAGTGGCTCGTGGGATTGCTTATCTCCATCATGGGTGTGAGATGCAGATTTTGCATTTCGATATCAAACCCCATAACATCTTACTCGATGAAAACTTTATCCCAAAGGTTTCTGACTTTGGATTAGCAAAGCTATATCCAATAGATAGTAGCATTGTCACAATGACGACAACAAGAGGAACTATTGGATATATGGCTCCAGAATTGTTTTACAATAATGTTGGAGGAATATCTCATAAAGCTGATGTCTATAGCTTCGGAATGTTATTGATGGAGATGGCAAGCAAAAGGAATAATCTAAATCCCCATGTAGAATACTCAAGTCAACTTTACTTTCCCCTTTGGATCTATAATCATATTAGAGAAGAGGAAGATATAGATATAAAAGATTTGACTAAAGAGGAAAAGATAATAGCAAAAAAACTTATCATAGTTGCTCTTTGGTGCATACAATTGAAACCAAACGATCGTCCTTCAATGAACAAAGTAGTGGAAATGCTTGAGGGAGGCGTTGAGGACTTGGAAATTCCTCCAAAACCTACTTTATTTCCTGATGAAACGAGTTTAGAGGATCAAACAACTAGCTCTATCTAAATGGTTTTGAATGAATTCATCTAGTAGTGATTGAAATTAAGGTAGTTGAAGGTTATAGGATTGCAAGGAGAAGAAGGTTGCATGAAGAAATGGAGAGAATTCACATTGCATTGGTGGAAAAGAGAAAAAGAGGAACAAGGTGAATTAAAATGAAATTTTATATTTGTTGTTCATTTAAGCAATATCTATTGTTGCATTTTTATTGTACTTGTTATTTAAATAATAAATGTAAATGTATTTCAATGTAAAATTAACACGTTAAAAAATTTAACATAATTGAGTTAAAAGGAATTTATCTATTTATTTTTAAGATTTTGGGGACCAAAATGTATCAAAGTTTCAGACAGGAAAGAATTTCAATTTTGCCTCAAAGTTCAGGGACTACAAACATATCTAACTCATCATCCTATTTTATACCTTGAAGAGGATTATAGTATCTCTTTAATTTTTCTGAATATTTGAAATAGGAATTTATTCTCTTACATGTATCCATATTACTCAAAAGGTACAAAAGGTTAGTTGAAGATACCACCTAGCATAAAAAAAGAATGTATGTTAGTTGTTTCTACCACGCTCAATAACCCCACGTCGTTAAATACTCCTTCCTCTTTCCACTTGTCGAGGAGCCTTTTAAAGACAAAACTGTAACAGAGCATAGCTCCAAAGTGGACAATATCTCAGATGTAGGGTGATTAACGACGATTCTATCATCAAAAAGAACACAGGGAATACAAGTTACCAACGTGATTGTTGGTTGCAATCATGTAAGAGGAGTTTCCTCATTCTCTACATTGGAGTCAATAACATTGAGTATCGTTGGCACAATAGTCAAAATCGACTGGTTAGTAGGTTGAGGAGTTTGTGAGGGTTTTTCACTTGTGGTTGAAGTGTCAATTTCTATCAAAATATAATTTTCATCTCCCAAACCTAAGCATAACATATTCAACCAATTACACACCTAAGCAAAGCATATTCAACCAAAGCAAACTTTTACAACTAAAAACGAAATTGGGTATGATGCAAGAATGGACTAAAAATGCACAAAAGCAACAACCCAAAACGCGATACAAAAAGAAGAAAACACAAGAAAATATTGTATAAAGAGGGAGGTTCAATGGTGGACAACAACCGCAGCACAATGAAAGTCGATTGGTGGCGTAACTACGACAAAACTTGTGCGAAAGCGGAAATGGTAGCGCATCTCGTCGAAGGAAGAAGGAAGTTGAAGAAGAGAACAAACGTGCAGATGAAGAATAGTTAAATATGAATCTGATTTAAGGATATTTAACCTAGATTTTGCCTTGGTTATTTACTTACTTGAGGTATAAACCCTTTCATACCTCGGTTATTTACTTACTCGAGGTATAAAACCTCTTTCTGCCTCAGTTCTAAGAAAAATCGAAACATATACACCATTATGCCTTGGTTTCAAGATAAACTGAATCCATTTAACGAATAAAGTAATTAAAAAAATGCTAGTTTTCTAAATTAAAGCAATTTATCAACTTTAGGTACGAAGAAACTGAAGTAGAAAACTTTTTATACCTCAGTTTTATGGGAACCGAAGCCCAAAACTATGCATTCAAATTAAAAAAATTCAAAATAGCATGAACTTTATAAAATTGGAAGACTTTATGCTCCAGTTGTATTAGAACTGAGTCAAAAAGGCTTTACGCATCGGTTAGTTAGACAACCGAGGGTTAAAAGTTTGCTAAAATTGCAAAATTTCCATTGTGTTTGAATACGCTTTTATTTCCTATAGCCAAGGCATAAAGGGCAATTTAAAAGCCCAAATCTGCATTAGTGTGAATCTAATTCAAACAAAAAATCATGCTATATGTGATAGGGGAAATGATCATGATATATAAATATTGTTTGAAATCTTATATATGTTGGTTTTTGTCAGTATTTTTCAGATCCTCAAGCTTGATAGTTAATAGTACAACAATAAAACAATGGATGTTGGCATCATGAAATCAATGGATGTTGACTTCATCAAATCAAGGGGAGATTGTTAGCATAAAATTATTTTGGTGCATAGAAATTTGATGAAGATATGAAAGAATGATAAAAGTTTGATGAAGATATGAAGAATTGATGAAGGTTGATTGATCTGATCAAGCTTCAAGTGCACATTGAACTAGACTAAATGCAAAGTTCTTGAAGCTTGAAAATGGAGCTTCACTTGAAGACTATTTGACATAAAATAGGTGTCTTGTATCTGGTTGCAGCCCTTCAATTTGTTAAAATAATTTTTAATAGGTTAAATGTGTAAGACTCGTGGAAATTAATTAATTAAATAAATAAATAAATAAATAATAAATGCAGGTAGTGGGAGCCTTTATGACATTAATTATTGATTGATATGATGTGGAAAAGTACTAGATCAAATGGTTGAGAGTACTTGATTGTGTGAGGGGACTTGGTTCAAGTCCTATGTATGTCATTTATGTGTTATTTAATTTATTATTATTTTAGCAATATGTTTGATCATGTTGAATGATAAAATTATAGAATTATATGAAATATCATGAAACATTAATTGGTTGAATGGTTGTGTATTGATTTGACATTGGCATGATTGTGGGTTTAAACCTTATAAGAGAATAGAGAGGTTTTGAGGCTGGATTTTTTAGAGCATTGTAAGGTGCACGAAATTAAGGAAAAACAGTGATTAGAGAGTGAATTAGAGGAGCTAAATTGAGGTGGTGCTAAGGAGACCATTTGGTGATCAAAGGGGGAGCTCTAACATTGCGTTTTAAGCAAGGAAACTAGGTTTGGGGAGCTTTACGCGTTAATTTTATAATTAAGTCTGATTGGCATGCTAAATTTAGTATGATTATGTTTGAGATTTTATTCTGTTTAAAGCTAGTATTTCTGGAAATTTCCAGAAACTGTCTGGCCGACTATGAACTACAACCAGACGACTCTTTCCTTTCTAGTTCATTCTGGGTTCCTGTAGAGGAACTGTCTGCCAAAAATTATCGCTAAATAGCCTGTTTGACCAATGTTGACCCGCCCTTGCCCAGAGTTGACTCTTTGACAGTCCATTGAGAGGTTGCCATGTATCAGATTAGTCTCTCTCTCCAATAGGGTTTGATTGTTGGGAGTGGTTGCGCGAAGGTTACGGTGGTTGACGCGGTGGCGACGGAAACGCTGGAGGGGCTGGGTCCACGGAACTGTTGCGGATGTGCAAGCGCGGACTATTACGTCCAGCTTAATGTGGTGCAACGATGGTGCAGTCATGGTGATTCAAGCAGGAGAACGACAGTGGTGGCAGCTTATGCAGGCGCTGTCAGAGTTTCTAGGGGCCATTCCGGCCAGTACAAGTGCGGAGGTGGTGGTTTCGTGTGGCGGCAGCGTCGAGCACGATGGTTCCTGCGAGGAAGAAGGTGAGGTGCGAGTGCAGGTGCTGATGCGCGTTTCAAGACTCGTGCTCCATCAGTGGAGGTTGTCGTAGGTGCTGGTGCGCGTTGGTGCGGTGCTGGTGGTGGTTTTGGGTTGCTTCGGCGAGTGCAGTCACGGCGCACACAAGCACGAGCGCGACAGTGGTGGTTACGTTTTCCGGTATGAGCGCGACAGGGTGGTTGTTGTTTCGAGGAGTTGCAACGGTGGTCGGACGTAGCGGTGGCTGTTGTTGAGGGTGGCGGTTGTGGCATGGTGATGGTGAGAGAGAAGAAAAAAATTAGGGTTAGGGTTTCTGATATTATGGAGAAGAGAAGGTGATAAGGTGTCATTCTATGATTGGGTATTTTAGTGAGTGGAGGATTGATAACGTGGCAAGTTTTAAGTGGTTATTTTAGTGAGTGGAGGAATGAGGACCTGGCAAACTTTAATTGGTTATTTTAGTGAGTGGAGGATTGCCACGTGGCGTAATCTGGTTGAGTAGTTTAAGTGATATTAGGGTGCAAATTAGTAAAAAGAAGGGGTGCAGAATAGAGTTAGAAGACCCAATATCAAGAGGGGTGTGGAAAATAAAAACTGGAGTTGCATTTAGCTCCATAAATATTCTTTTTCATAATTAGATGGCCCAATTGCAGAAGGGGGTATAAAAATGAAAACTAGGGGTGCATATAGCTCCTGAATTATCCCTCTCCAAAATTCTGATTTTTGGACTTATTTTATGACTTGAAAGAAATATTCCCAATTTACACTCTTAAGGACCTAAATTAAATTCCAGTTGCATTATTAAACTTAAGAATTTCCAATAGTATATTATGCAACTAAAATCAATCCTTAAGAGCAAAAATGATATTAAATTCCCAAATTTTAAACACTTAATGAGGGCAAAGGTTGGAACTCATCATACCGCTAGGCGGTCTAGAAGTGGAAAGTGCCTAGCGTCTCGTGAGCAGTGTTAGGCGATATTGTCACAGCAAAATCATATTTTGCTCGTTTGATTTGCGTGGTCTACAAGGCTTCTAGGATATCTTAAAGGTCGGCTTGTTGGTGTTCCTTGAGTTGTGGCTTGGAATGTATCCCTTGAGTTGTGGCTCAGGATAGGGGTTAAGCACGTGGTATTCCTTGAGTTGTGGCTCATAATAACATTTCTTGAGTTGTGGCTCGGGATGACGGATGAACATGAGGAACTCTTGAGTTGTGGCTCGAGTTGGCGAGTGTTGCCATTATGAGTGTGCACGTAGTGGTGTGTACGGATGGGTCCAGCTGGAGTGTACTGACGAGTTTGGCGGTCTTGGGACGTTACGAATGTAATTCGTATTGAGAACTCCACCTGGCGCTACGGTGTGTGATCCGTAGCATGGTTTCCCGCACGTGCTCTATCAGTTGTGGTTGATAGGTGTGGTAACAAGACATCTTAAGGTACTCCCTAGAAAACAATTATAATATTTTATATCATTAAACTTGGTTTTTATTATGGATTTAATGTTTGAGTTATAGTAGAGGTTTTGAGAATAATTATTGCTATTATAAAAATATAAATTTTCCCGCGTTTTTTGGAATATAAGTTATAATAAATGAAGTTTTATTATTTATTTCTTTATTCTATTATTTAAATCCGTAATATCCGGTCGGGATGTTACGAAATGACTTGTTGTTATAGTTTTTCAAGTAACATATTTGATTGACTGAAATATTATTTAATCGACTGAAATATTATTTGATCGACTGAAATATTATTCAACCAGCTGATTTCACTTAGGTTAAGTGAAATCAACAAATTGAACAAAGGGGAGCATTCTATTTGAAAATGCATAATAAAGTTGATAAGTTTGATAAATACTTAGTATTTGTGTTTATTAATCTTTATTATTTGTCTTTATTCATGTGGTTTGTGCTCATTCTATAGAGAGATGTTGTAGTTATGTGTTCTTTTAAGTTTGGTATATTTTCCATTTTCTTTGAGATTATTGTGTAGGAAAATGGAAAATTTGAGAAGATTAGAGTTGTCTGCTAGGACCATCTTGTTCAGCCAGATTGTCAACACTCGTCCAACGGCTAGATTCGTCTCACTCAATGAGATAGAGCAGTTGAAAGGGAATCATAAGTTATTTCTCTGTGTAACTTTTCTAATGCAATATATTCTTTTTTCGTATTCAAATGTTCTATCTTAGTTATTAATGTGTATAATGGAATATCATGCTATTTGTTAGTACTGAATAATTGGAAAATGGATTGGAACTTAGACATGGATATAACACCTAAATAGCTTGTACTTATAGTTTTGTGAACAACATATTTGATGGCTGAAATAACAATCAATTAGTTGATTTCAGTTAAAAGAATGTTAGTTGACTAGCTATAAAGCTTGTCTTTTTCTGTTAGAAAAAGAGATATATTTTTAGCACTTGGGAAAGTTTGAAGAACTCTTTCTCTCTAAAGAAGTCAGTGTTGTTGCAGTTCGTGATCAACTCATAGGTGTTTGAGTTGTGATTTCTCTCGATTTGTGCATTGAAGAAAAATTCTTGGTTGGTTAGGGGAGTCACGTTTGAGGTTTGATATTTCTTGTCTACTTGTGGCGTTCCTAGTGTGAGTCCAGCTCTGCAAGAGTGTTTCTTGGTATATATTTTAGTGTTTCTTGTGTGATTCAAGAAACTAGATAGTGTGATTTGTGTTTACAAGAATTCAAGTATAAGAATTATTGTAGATTCCTCTTGTTTAGTGGAAGATCAAGCTAAGATTGTCTTGATCATCTAGATATAGTTCCATTGGAGTGAATCAGTAACAAAATTTGTGTGCATTGAAATAGTTGTACTTACATTTGTCACTAACATCAGTTATTAAAACAATTTGTCTCTAATTAGGAAATTGGTCTCCAAATATATTTTCGATCACTAAAATTAATTATTATTTAAGTGTTTATAATGTCCTAAGTCGTCTTATGTATAAATCAATCGTTTAATTCTATGACGAATTATCATGGTCAAGGTCTAACCATACAATTAATGATATTTTAACATTGTATTTTGGAGATCTTTGTTAAATTCTTCGAAACACACTTCTAGTTTTTGAATTTTCCCAACCCACAACTTAAAAAGTGTGGTGGAATTTTTGTTTACGTGTGTGGAGTTGCTTCCGTAAATTTTTCCATTTTTTCTATTTTCACACATAATAGTACATAGAAAAGGTCAGTCAACGACTGATACATATCAGTTAGACAATAATTAAAGTTCATTTAACGTAACCATCTTTGCTTCTCCCATGTCGATGTAGCGTAAAGAAATCAAAATATATTTCAAAATGAAAATAAATTTTCGGCTAGATGCGTTATATGTCTAAGTGAAAAAGATGATATGCCTTTATTTATTTAACTATATTATTTATAATACATATTTTAATATGTCAGAATTATGCTTCAATTCAATAATATTGATGGGTGGTATTATCTTTTTGCTTTTATTAAAATTTTAAATAACTTTCCTGTTACATTCTTGTTCCTGTAGAACAAATAAGATAAGTTAGGCACAAGCGTCACCTTACCAAGTAGTCCGTTATTTTTTCGGTTGGCCTCTCTCTGGTCGACACATGTCAGCTTGAACCCAGGAGGGGTTACCTTTAAATGATGAGGTCCACGTGTATTTATAGAGCATTAATGGCGTTTGACCATCCCATGGGCTGGGCCTTGACTTGGGCTCTAACTAGGGCTTGTGAGTGGGCCAGGGCCCTAACCCAGGCCCTTAAGGTTTATTGGACGCGGACGCTTCCGTTATATTGAGTTCATTAGAGTGGTCGGCCTAGATTCTAAACTTATCGGATATGCTGGAGTAGTCGGTCTAGGCCGGCTATTTGTCTTGATAGCTTATGCTGACTTATGCTGGTGTAGGTTGTCCCTTTAGATGCTTAGTTTAGGTCAAAACTGGTATAAGTTAGGCTAAGTCGGCCTAGGCTGGATACTTGACTACCTTGATATGCACATTGTTTACTTATTTGGTCGAGTTTGGCTAGGTGTGGTACAATTCTAAATATTAAATTCATTTTGCTTTATTTACAATGTCTAATATATATTAGAGAATATATATTATTTTATTTTATTTTGAATTTAAATTTAAATCTTAAATATATGTTTTATCAATAAAAAATAACATTAATATGATATATTTATATATATATATATATATATATATATATATATTTAGTTGTACCATCTACAATTATAAACTATTTTAATTACTGATAATTTAATAAAATTCCAAATTATTTATTAAAATTGTATTTGGTTTTTACTTTAAAATATATATCAAATTAGTCTTAGAAAAAAAAGTGAAAAATATGATCATCAATAAATTACAATTAAGAATATTAGAGTCGTCTTCTTCCGCAATTCTCTCTTTCTTTTTCTCATCATGGTAACTCTCTTTCTAGTGGAGGCGGTGGTTATGGAAGTTGCTGGTAGTAATTAATTTTTTTCTAAATTTAAATCTCATATATGTTATAATACAATAATATGATATTTTGATAAAATTTTGTTATAAAGTTTCATAAAGTTTAATTTTTAATATCTATCAAACATTTTTTTTAAGTCACATCAATTTTTTTATCTATTAAATTATCCCGTATAAATAGTTAAAATAAAGTTTGTCGAATAAAACTTCGTAAAAAAAATAATTTTCCTAAAATATAATCCCTTCCATTCATGACTTTGGCTTTCTCATCATGTCTTCCTCCTTCTTCCCATTTTCACTTGTCCCATCAATCTCTCTGCCACAACCTTCCCTCTCCCCCACCTCTTCCCTGACTGTAGACCCACACAGCATTTGCATTAGTATACTTAGACCATCCCTGTTAGACGAACATCCTCCACTTCTTCCAACAATTGTTGCAAAATCAAATCCAACTCGAGTACTACTTCACCAACTGCACTGTTGCTCCTAGAAGAACTCGTTGCTTTATTTCCACTTCTACTCCCAATCTAAGCTCTCCCTACATATGGTTATGGTGTCGTTGGAAGCACACGACGCCTCAAACCCTAAATCCTTGCCTCCATGTCCACCTGCACCACCTTCAACTACTACCCCAAGCTCGTCACCTGTAGCTCCACATCTAGGTCTGTTGCCACCAAAAAAGAAGTTGCAATGAGAAGATACAGAATTACAATGAAGAGAGGGAGGGAGACTCTAATGTCCTCAACTTCCATTGTTCAAGATATTTTATATTATTTTTATGAAGGGCATCAGCTAAATTGATATATACTTTAAAATAAGGACGAAATATAATTGTACTCAATAAATGTAATATACATCTAGTTTTCTTAACATAATATATTATAAATGTATAATTTCTTATAATAAGTTTGCCTTCTATAATTATCTTACATTTATTACACTTTTAATTAAGAAAAAAAAAACGATAAATAATAAATACACTCTAAACTAAGAAGATTAATTGCTTTGAAATCAATTACAAATATATTTTGGAACAGAGGTAATACAATTTAGATTTAACTTTCTACTTAACTCACGCCCTTGAATAATTTGCAAATATTTAAAGTAGAAAAAGAAAATCAAATGCATTATGTAAATATTGTTTTTCAATCAGTATTAGAAAAATTATTTCGATAATTTTTAAATTATTTATTATAATATATTTAAGTTTAATTTCGGTAACCTTGATCTATATGCACAGGATCATATGGCGGCGGACAACATTGTTGGTGGAAATTTAAACCAGCATTGATTGCATCAACCTACATATCAAGTGTAGACAAATCTGCGAAATTCTATTACAATTTCTGGTTCTATAAAAGCTTATGAAGAAGGATATTAACAGAAGAATATTCTTTTCACAACAAGTCTATATAAATGTGGTTTGCCGTCCTAAAAATCACAGTTCAACATTCATTTGGCTTTGAGAGCGACCGACTATATCAAAGAAGCAAGGTAATGGTGATTCTGTCATCCCAAGTGAATCTTGTATTGCTTTTGTTTTCTTCTAGTTGTTTACTCCACTTATTATATGGAGGTTGATGTAAAAGTTTGAAGTGGTAGAATTAATTTAGTTATTAAGGAATAGACTTAATCTTTGGTTGCAGGTCATAACAGAACGAAAGTATCTTATTACAGTTGCGTTCCGTAGGATGAACTGGAAGGCGAACAGAATGCGGAAAGAAAAGGTCTGAAAAAGGTAGGGAAGTGGGTGGCACATAAGGACAATGATAAATGGTTGGATGACATTAGGGGTAACCTGAGTTTGGCGGCTACGGTAATCGCAACAATAACCTTTCAAAGTCGCTCTTGTCCATTGCCTGCGCCTGTTCATTTGGATTCTCACTCGCAAACCTAAACAATGAGATATTCAATCTAGGTTTATCCAAGTGTTCTACCCAAAGGTCATGTGAAATTTAAAGATAAAAGTATGTAGTGTCATGTTTATTTCATTTCACAATCATAAAGGGCCTAATGTAAATGAGATTTTAAAATATTGTTTACGACTTTTCTTTCTCACTTTTCTCCAAATATTTAAGCTCCCGACTTCTTTCTCATACACCCATAACCGTAAATGTGGTGGAGGCTCCCTTGTAACCAAAATAGCTTCTTTCTTCATCTTTTATTTGTGATTTGTCCTGAAAAGTGGTTTTGTCCCATTGTTTTGTGTTTTTGTATAAGTTTAGTTGTCTAGAACTCTACTTGTTTATATTGAAATCGTGATTGTATTTTAGGAAACTCATTAATGTCTCATTTGTTGTCGACGGCTTTTCTTGGTGGTTGTAGGTGTTTGATGGTGACTGTTCTAATTGCGTTGGAGTTTTTGTTGGTGAATTGCGCAATCGAAATGTATGTTTTATATTTTCACGGTTGTTTTTGGAATATTAATAACACGAATATATGAATATTTCTATTGCGAATATCTCTTTGCCTATTATTATTATTATTATTATTATTTATGTTTAATCTATATTACTAGGGTTTTTCATATTTCATGGGATGTTTTTTCAAATTTATTATAAAATTTTGAAAGAATTTTTTTTTTATTATTTTTCTCAGAGTTTTAATTGACGGATAATTTATTTATAAATAATTATTTCCTACAAAATTATAAAATTTATAAATATTTTTTATAAAATTTTTATAAATTTATTTTCTGCAAAATATTTTTCAAATAAATTGATAGCAATTTTTTGTAAATTATTTTTCAGAAAAAAATTTGTAAATATTTCCTATAAAAAATTTCAAAACAAATTTGACAAAAAATATTAAATTATTAATAAATGCAAAAACCTAAAAATATTAGACTTAAAATGTTTTTTTTTTCGTGTGATAGTAACGTAATTGGCATCCAAAATGCTTTGAAACCAGTTTGATATGTTAAAGTCAATAACATGGAAGAATTATTCAAAAATGTAAAAAATTAAAAACATTAGACATAAAAAGTCTTTTTCGTGTTTGTAGTAATGTAATTGACATCCAAAATGCTTTGAAATAAGTTTGGATGTTAAAGTCAATGACGAGGAAGAATATAATGGATTTTATATATGTCAATGTCAATAAATTGGTATTTTTTTTCAGGTAATAATGAAAATAGTTAAACTACTATACGATATGTAAGATAACTTTTTAATATATATGAAATTAGAACTGTCAAAATGGATAATCCGGCCTAACCTGGCTCAATCCACCACAAATTGATGATTTAGTGAGCTAACCCAATCCGACTCATTTTTTTAGCGAGCCAAACAAATTCGAACCCGATCCGGTCACCACGGGTTAGTGGGTTAAACGAACTATTATAAGATAATTTTTTAATATATATGAAATTAGAGCTGTCAAAACGGGTAATCCGGCCTGACTCGACTCGACCCACCACGGGTTGATGATTTAATGAACTAACCCAACCAGACTCACTTTTTAGCGAGCCAAAAAAATTCGAACCCGGTCGGGCCACCACGGGTTGGCGGGTTAAACGGGTTGACTCACGGGTTCACTTAATTAAAAAAATATATTATTTTTTTATTTTTTTTCAATCAAAACTAAATTGTAATTCTAATTAAAATCTAAATAAACTTTAATACAATTCAAATACAAACCAAAATAAAAAATATATACAAATTATTTATGTGTTGGATAAAAAAACAACTTAACATGATCCAAATGTAAAGCCCAACTTAATAAAAATAAAATAAAAACACTTGTGTGACCCTTTTATCTGCGGGTTGGTGAGCCAACCTAGCTCACCACGGGTTCAACCCGGATGAGCCGGGTTCTAAATGAGCTGGGTCAAAAATCAACCCGTATTGAAATTTGTAAAAAAATTTCAACCCAACCCGATCCGGACCCGTGGTGAGCTGGGTTGGCTCGCGAATTCTAACCCATTTTGACATATCTATATGAAATGATTGATTAAATGCAAAATAAGAAAAACATATTTTGATCAACATAATCAATTGTTACTTCAAATAATTAATTATTTGTGATCTTAACGATACTAATTTTGATTCGGTTGGAGATAGCTAATTATGATCTTAACATAATCCATTATATGTTAATAAAAGGTAGCATCACAATTTTTAGAAAAAGTTTTGATTAAGAATGTTATCTTTATATTTTTCTATAATTATTAATTTTATGTAACTTTTTATAATTTACAAGTAAACTTTTATTTTATTTTTACTAATTTAGTGATTCAACAGTTAGAAAATATTACTCAAATAATACTAATAATAATAAAATATAAAATAATATAATAATAATTAGAGCAATAATAATATTGACATGTATATAAATAAATGAATATTAATAAGAGATCAACAATTATAATAACAATAAGAGATAAAAAGTAGATGAGGAAAGGAGTATAAACAGCCTGGGTTGAGACACAATAACGCTATCCTTAGAGAGAAAATGTCCCTACTGCACATGACTAAACAAATACACAATCATATGTGTTTCAAATCATATGCGTTTCTCTCCTAAGATACAACAACCCGTTAGATTGATCGAGTGCAGCGAAGGATCTCTGAACCTTATGAACACCACTGTCTTAAAAATAATATAGAGAAGAAAAGAAGAACAGTTCGAAGAAAACTCTAGTGTTTGTTGTCTCTGTTGTTGTGTTGTTGTATTTTTCCCATGTACCTAGGTGGTATTTATAGGTAGAGAAGGAAGACAAAGGAGTAAATAATAATAAGAATATAGCCCGTTAGCCATAAAAAACATTAACCCATAAATTAAAGATTTATAAACACATGAGTAACAGTAAGTTTTTTTATTTTAATTATTTATTTTTTAAATTATATTAAAATATTTCTAACAATCCCCCACATAATTTAAAATATAAAATAAAACAAAAATATGTTATCTTTTAAAACAAAATATTGTAGTTCAAGGTAAGAGAAATGCAGAGACTTAATTGCCTTGAGCTACATCCCATGTGATTGGGTTTTAGTAAATAACACTTACAATATCGGTGTTCATTATAGGTTCTAATCAGTGGGTGCACGTTACGGCCTTGTGCATGTATTTTGTTTCATGAGTGTCACTTAGAGACTTGCCCATGTCTCACAATGGCGGCCCCACCATCACACTCACTAGGTAAACCCTCAAAAGGGTGGTTTGTGACTCACACCCCTACAATAATTGTCATTGGGTTTATTAAGAGGTATTTTATAAAATAAGCATAATAATGCATATACCTCAACCTACTTATTACCACAATTTATAGTACACCTCGCCATAGGAATGAGACATAAAATTTAATCAAATTATTTGGTGTACTTTAGTCAACAACATCTTCTTTGTTACCCATTGAACTTCATTCCATGGGATCGCCATTCATGTGGAGATGGGTGTCCATTGTTGCAACTAATTTATAGGCTATAGTCTCATTTCCCTTGACGACTTAAGTTCTTGTTGTTGATGCATCCAGTTTTTGATAAGCATATCTGCAATATTTTTTTCCAACCTGACAAAGTCAAGAGAGACAATACCATGAGTAATTAAGTTTCTAATATATTTGCCTCTCATTTTCATATGTCAATTTCATTACATTTTCACTAAAAATTTTAAATATAACAATTTAATTGTCAGGATGCATTAGAAAAAGAAATAATTTATGCTTGCATAGTAGATTATGACAACAATTTTTTAACATATTTCCATGATAGAACACCTTCATCCAAGGTTAAAACATAACCATAACTAATAGTTGATATTGTGCCACCAGAATCAATATCCAATTCACATTAATATATATCATTCAATAATCTCAAAAACTTGGACATATTTCCATAACTATAAGAAACACAAATAATATTATCACTAGATGACAAAACAGTACTAAAGGTATCACAAACAAATTTAGTTAATTATCATTTAAAGGAAACATCTCTAGAGATTTATCGGTATAAATAACCAAGGATTTTTTTTTCTCATTAAAAGGTATATTAACCTTTACAAGACACCCCACACTTTGAAATATTTTAAATGTGGTTCTTTTTTCTTTCATAACTCATAAAAGTTTTATCACAATCTTTTATGTTCAAAATATGGTAAGCAAGATATAAAATTTCATTAATACAATGTTAGGCAAGCTAGAACTTGAAGCATAACATTTACCATATCAAACAAAAGCATTTTTTTTTTGTTGCACCATTACATTAACACCATATGAGTATGATACTTAATGAATAATACCATGAATTTCACAAAAAACACTCATTTATAAAGACATGTATCATCACTTCTCTATTTAATTAATTTTGTACCTCAAAATTTCATAATTTGAATGGTCTCTAACCAAAATTCTCAACAATTATAATAATAGCATGTCATATATCAATACTTCCAACATTTGTGATAATCAAAGAAGAACTGCTAAATATTTTATTACAAGATAAAAACACTTAACTCAAACAAGCCATCACAACTATATCATTTATTAACCAAAACACATGTCTTGAATAAATAATCTTATTACATTCAAGAAACACTTTATAACTATGTTGAGCAGCAAAGAAGTTTCTAAATTCATAAACATGAAAAACATTTAGAAAAAATCTAGAACACAATTTTAATTTTTACTTGACTATCCCTTCAATTTATCATATGAATTTTTTTTTTTATCATCACACACATGATCATAAGCATGATATCAAATAAAATAATTCATTTTAATGTCATATCATAAACAATAATTTTAAATTCATAAATTTGATAAAGATTATATTTATTATTAGTCATTTTTTGTGTTTTCCATAACACAATAATAGTTTTAGTAAGACAAATTATTTTATAATTATTTTCATACAAAACACTTAAAATATATACATGATATAGAACATCTTTATCAATGGTAAGAATAGACAATATTAAAGCATAAATCAATATAACAACAAAACATTAGCTATAAATATCACAAAAATATTATTCAATGAGCAAGAATTTCATTTATCCATAATTTCATTTATTGTTACCAATAGAAATAGAAACAATTATGCACATCAATTTTTAGGCTTAGTTCAAACTGATTAAATTATAGCCATAAGAAACACATTATTTCATAAAATGTGTTTTCAGTCTTCAGTTTTATATTGTTTTTAATTTTAGAAATGAATACAAACGAGTAATCAAAAATAAAAATAACTAGAATTTTTCTCTCTAAGAATGTTAGAAAATGATTACTCAAATAATACTAATAACAATAAAAATATGAAATAATATAATAATAATAATAATAATAATAATAATTAGAGCAATAATAATACTAACATGTATATAAATAAATGAATATTAATAAGAGATCAACAATTATAATAACAATAAGAGATGAAAAGTAGATGAGGAAAGGAGTAGAAATAGCCTGGGTTGAGACACATATAGCGCTATCCTTAGAGAGAGAAAGCTCCTACTGCACAGGGCTAAACAAATACACAATCATATGTGTTTCAAATCATATGCATTTCTCTCCCAAGATACAACAACCCGTTAGATCGATTGAGTGCAGCGAAGGATCTCCAAACCTTATGAACACCATTGTCTTAAAGATAATGTAAAGAAAAAAAGAAGAACATTTCGATGAAAACTCAAGTGTTTATTGTCTCTGTTGTTGTTGTTGTTGTATTTTTCCCATGCACCTAGGTGGTATTTATAGGAAGAAAAGGGAGACAAATAAGTAAATGGTAATAAAAATATAGTCGTTAGCCATAAAAAAAATATTAACACATAAATTAAAGGTTTATCAACACATGAGTAACAGTAAATTTTTTATTTTAATTATTTATTTTTTAAATTATATTAAAATATTTCTAACATCAACTTATAAATTATAATAATATATCATTTTAATACTATAGTGAGCAATTTAGATACTACTTTATAAACTAAAAATTATTAGTAACTAAAATAATTTTAAAAAATTATTGGTCACTAACATTAGCTAGCACCATAGAGAGTGGAAGGAAGAAGAGATATTTGGATCCCAAGTTCAATGATAGAATCGTTGTCAATTAACATACATCTGAGGTATCATCCGTTTTGGAGTTTGTCCGTCACAGTTTTATTCTTACAAGGCACTCCTGTGACTGGAAGCAGGAAGATGTATTTAAACCGCCTTAGGTCTCGACTTCTAAGCGATATGTGGAACTATTGGTGTGGTTAGGAATGTCAAAAAAATTCGTACACGTGGGTATCCGCGGATAAAACCCGCAACAGATAGGAAATGAATATTGTAAATGGATACACACGGGTAATGGGTATGGGTATTTTTAATACCTGCATGTTAACGGGGCGTGTACGGGTATCATAATATCTGTACCAATGGATACCCGTATCCGCTATAGTATAATTTAAATTAAAAAAAAAATAAAAAAACATGATTAAAATATTAACATATTGATTTTGAATGAGTTTTTTTTTTATTAATTAGTTTTAAAAGAAATTCATTTTTTTGTAAACTGTCATTCAACACTATTTAAATGAGTTATTTGGACTTTGTTTAAAATTTATGAATGTTATGTATTCTATTTTATTTGAATTTACGATTAAAATATGTTGTTAAATATTTATTTTTCTTTTTCTTTTGTAAATACCTGTGGATATACGTGAATATTAAAAGATTATGCGAGTACCCGACGGCTATGAGTACGGGTACGAGACAAATATTTATCCAACGGGTAGGGTACATGGAAGCTACTAGCCGTACCTTACCCACCCCGTTGACATCCCTATGTGTGGTAGATCATAATATTTTGCTACCAAAGAAATTGATCTCTAAATTCATATTTAATTAGGAGATCGATCTCTAAATTGACATCTAAACATATTTTTTGTCACTAAAATTAATTATTATTTAAATTTTTTTTTTGTAATGTAATTACTTATTTAACATTTTATACATCTTTACATATATAACCAGATTTCTACCCATAATTATTTATTATTAGTATAGATATACATTCCTACGTATACATATATGTATAAAACTTTTTTTTAGCATGATTATAACTTTATTTCATATTCTAAAGATAGACTAGTGTAATGATACAATGTACAATATGTTAATATGAGTAAACATTATTGAGATATTTGAATGTGATAGTTATGGACCCATCATATATATTGTAGTCGAGTTATTACGAAGTGTTATGAGCTATGATGCACCGATACTTCAACTTGGGTCACGTATCTGTATTTGATATTTTAGGATACTTTATCAATACTTATTATTGAAGTATCTAATTTATAAAGTTGTAGTACACTCCAAGAAAATATTTGAATAATGACCAATTTTATGACAAAAAATAACTAGTCATTATATATTGACCAATTTAGGTACCAATATAAAAACTAAAAATTATTGGCAACTAAAATAGTTCCAAAAAATTATAATTGGTCTCTAAATTGATATATTGTGTATCTATCAGTATCGTATCCTATTATTTTCAAAACAAACGTATCAATGTATCAGATACATGTCATATCTGATACACATACCATCTTCGTGCATCATAGGTAATTACAACAAAAGCATGAAAAAAATGTCATAGAAAAACGCTCCCAAATGGATGAAAGTCGTCTCTTACATCTCTTTGAGCATCGAATTAGTGTGATAATTGAGCCCATCCTTATACTAAGGCGACTAATTGGCTGGAGCAAGGGCTGACACAACTATCTCACAAAAACAACGGTCAAATCCACTCTTCAATCCCTAGTGTGGGTTGGACCCTCGATACACAATTAAATAATTTAAATTTTAATATATGATTTATAGTAGCTTGGGTTAAGCCCTCTCTTTAATAGAAAATTTTCAAGTCCAATTATACGTAGTGTGACCTTAGCCCTCTCTTTCAATTAAAATTTAAATAAATTCATCTTATAGCGTAGGTGTGGCCGGCGTTTGCTTGAAGGAAAAATTGAAATGTTTCATTTATTTACTACTCAAAACCATAATTAGCAAAGTTGATTCAAAAAACACTTATTTCAATATATATTTCAATTTCAATGTCCAGATAAACTCATATCAATTAAAACTTATATCCAAATATAAATCACATTTTGAAATACTAATAAATTAGTAATATATACAATTTAAGTTTTGTCTAAAACTGAAATTGGAACAAAGATGCATTGTCATTGTCTCCATACCTACATTTCATTTACATGAAATAACCAAGAAGTAAATCTCAAACAACAGAGCAAAAGAAACATAACATTTCATTACATAAAATAAGTAAAACAAATGGATCCTCCATGACAAAAACAAGTGGGTCCTCCATGGCAAAACAAGTGGATCTTCCATTGCAAAAGAAGTTGATCTTCCACGACAAAAAAAGTTGATCCTCCACGGCAAAACGACATCATAGTTCTTTCTTTATAAGGTTAAATAGCTGCAAAAACAATAGAAATAATTAGATTAAATACAATAGACAAAATATAATATAATATCCAAATTCTTAACAAAATTATCTAAATAAAGAATAATTTATCTTACATTGAAGATGAACTTTAAAAAAGTGACTAGTCATCGACGTCGTCAGCATAGTCCAGGGTGGACCTAACTCATGCTTGTTGAAGTATCACGAAGATTTCACTTCATCATGTTGGCCATTTGTTGTTGCATCAACTTCAATGTTTGCTCCACTTGGGAGTACTTTTTAATTGTAACATCATATTTTTTATTAGCCTGATGAGCTTGTTCTTTGCTTCTTTGACCTCTTGACAAAGTTGTTCATTCTCAACACCATAGTCAATGTAGCTAGTGACAGCATCTAATAAGGAGGGTTAAGTGAGGGATGACACTCCAGGCCGAATGTTGGCAGCCAAGTCTGTAGTTCCATAAACTCTACCTTTGCTCTTGCCTTCGACAACATCCTTCCAACACTAAATCTTTGTTGTTGATGGAATTTGCTGGAGCTCAGAACTTGATCCTTTGGAAGCTTCTTCTTGGATGACCCTCAACTGCTCATGATACTTTTCCAAATAAATTAGTAGAAATACTAATTGTTATCAATTAAAATTAAAGAAATAAGTAAAGTAACTAAATTATAACACCCAACCACCGTCCTTCTTGGTGTGAGTGGCAAGAAATAGTTCATCCAGCTCAACAGGTCAACCATATTTACGTTCCTGGAAAAAGTTGTATAGTTAAGAATAATATATCTTGAAAGACATAATTTCTTTAAACGACAAATGTAATCTCCTGGTCGAATATTTCTAATTTAAATAGAAAAAAAATAATATGAAAATAAATTTCGCATTTATTATAAACTTTTTCCCAAAGCGCGGGAAAATTGAAAATTTATTACATGCCTCGAAGTTCAAAACCGTAAAATTTCAATTCAAAGTTTACATAATTTCAAACTGATAATAAAACCTTGTTTACAAAAGAGTAAACCAAAACAGTTCAAAACACCTCTCCAACTCTAAACATTATTAGTTCCACCTGCAACATCATTTTTTCCCGTGTAACGAATTACCCGGTCATCGCAACCACAAATAGATAGGGTGAGCTAACAATACAAAATAATTCATAACCCAGATAAAAATGCACACACACTGGTTGGAGAACCACCATTATCCAATTTCTGACAATATGGCCACCACCATGTCCCTCCTAGTTCTATATCCTCAGATGATGACCTTAAGATAACCTTTGCTGTCACAAGCCACAACTCGTGGTTCCACCATCTACAAGCCACTACTTGTAGATTCACATGTAGGACTATCATGTTATGAACCACCATCCGTAACGCCAGGTGGAGTTCTCAATACGAACCATAATTCGTACTCTCAACACAATATTAGCAAAATCATTGTCCACAACCCGCGATTGCCCAATCAAGTGGAGACCATCCGTATGAGCCACAACTCGTACACTCACACCAATACTCACTTACCAGGCCACAACCTGGGATCGCCATGTGTGCACCCTCCATTCTGAGCCACAACTCAAGGAATGTCATTCCGAGTCACAACTCAAGGAATGTCATTCCGAGCCATAACTCAAGGAATGCTCCAGCAAAGTTCATTCTTAAGGTATCATCCAAAGCCTTGTAGAGCATGCATCATCTAAAGAAAACAAACCCCTACCCCTGCATTACCGCCTCTACCTTGCCTATGCCATTCCTAAGAGTGAGTTATATTTGTTCACATACATACTAATCAATAATTATTAATTAGTTATATGTACATTTGACTTTTTCAATGTATTTGCATATATAGTGTGTTTATGTAAGACAATGCATTTGCATATGTACATTTGATTAAAGATCGAATTTGGCTGAAAGGACCTAACCAAAATTGTGAGTTTCTTCCTGCACCTCTAACTTTTCTTCTACACCCCCAAAATTTTACTGTGATACCAAATATGTCCCTCAATGAGTGCAGTTATATTTACCTCAATGAGTGAATGTTGTAACTACTCCAAACCTTAATGCAACAGTAACATCTCCAAATTTCAATTGATGTTGAGCCTTTGAGTTTTTGGGCCTATATGTTACTTCTCCCAGTATTGGAAAGATTCTCACCTTTGCATCGCTAATTCAGGATGTACCCGACCCTTTAGGCCGAGATGTACATGCGACCTCATTAGGCCAAGGGGTGCATACTGTCCACAGTGTACCTTTCGACACTGAGCCGAGATGTACGCGGCCATTCACACCAAGTTGGATCTAGCCTCTTCTCTCCCTACCCTCTAGAGATGGCAAATAAACTCGCCCTCGTGGGTATTGCCCGAACCTGTCCCCGTTTTGACGGGGAATCCCCGCATTGACTGGGTATGGGTATGGGTATGGGGAATCCCCGACTTTTTCAATTGGGTATAGGGATGGTTATGGGGATGTACATATCCCCGCCATATCTTCGTCATCATTTAAATTATTAAAATATTCACAATTAATTAAGTAACCATATATATATATATATATATATATATTCAATTTTTTATTTCTTCTAGTTATTTGGTTTGTCATGAAACTCATTCACATCTCCAATATATTTTTCATCTTATCATAACATTTATGTAATTATGTTAAAATGATGTATGTCAATTAAATTTTTTTTATGTCTCATATTTAAATATTTCTATTATTTTTTAATATTTTTATTTATTGTATATTTTCTTTTCACATGAGTACGTTTAATACTCTCAATTTAAGTGTTTAATAGCATAAACATTTCATTTACTAGGTAATATAAAAAAAAATTACTTATTTTTATTAATTTTTGTTTCATTTGAAGAACTTTTTTATTTCGCTAAAACAATTATTTTTCAACCATTGATTATATATGTTGATATTTGAAAAGTGTTCTTAGATGTCTAAGGTATTTTTCATCTTATCATACCCTTAATTATATATTCGTTTTCCTTTGTGCAATTTCTTTCAATAGTTTCTCAAATTGTTTCCAAGACATACATTTGTTAATTTTTTAATATTTTATTTGTTATTTATTTTCATCATATAGAATACTATTTCAGTATATTTTATCTAATTATTTTTTATTTTTTAACTCATTATATCAATTGTACTGTAATTTTTCACTATAATTGTATAAATAACTTTTATTTACTACAATATCAAAATTTAATGTAATTGCCATGAATATTTTATTATTATTATGTTTATTATTTGTTATTTACGTCATTTTGAGTAAGTGATGTATTATCATTTTTATTAGTGTATAAAAAAAGAGATTCATTACAATTTAAAAAATTGAAGTAAACAAACATTTAAAATATATTTTAATTTGAATATTGTTTTCCTTTAAATTTTTTTAAAAATATTTTTAAATTTTATCAATTAGGTTTCATTAATGTTTGCAGTTTAAAAATTTAATAAATGTTTTAGTTCTCATAAAATTTTATTTGGTATTTTAATCTAAAATTTAAACAATTATAATTTATTTCAAAGTATTTGATATCGAAAAAATAATCATCATCCTAATATTGAATATTTGATAATATTATATTTCCTTTACCGTAATTTTTATTATTTTATAAAAATTAATTAAAATTTATATTAAAGTAGTAAGGAAACGGGTATGTGTACGAGATTATACCCGTTATCCGGTGGGGATGTGGATGGGATAAAACTTTGATACCCGTTGGGTTTGGGTATGTGGATGAATTTTTTTTATTGGGATGGGTATGAGATAGCGAAACTCGTCCCCGCCCCATCCCATTACCATCCCTACTATCCTCCTTTGATAAACACGCCTAAATTCGAACAACGTCTTCTCCTGTTCTGCACTTGGCCGAGTACATCTCTCACACGCTTTGCTATTGTACTAATTCGTGAGACATACATGAAGACTCTACACACTAAAAAAGTCATATAATAACTATGGGATAAAAAGAATATATTTTTTGAGGGAAATGATATAGATAAAATAATATGACTATAAAATCTAGAAGAACTAATTTACGTAAACACAATAAATAAAGTTACAGTATCACAAATATCAAATAAAAAAATAATCAAACAATCAAACAATAAAGCCATTGTGATAACAAATCTTATATGAAGAATCAAATAAATCACTTCTGTTTTGCCTCAATAGAACATGTTTGAAATATACTGCTGAAGAGTACATTTTTAACCTTTAATTAATTAAATTTCCAATAAATGTAATTAAAATAATAATTATTAAAATTAACTAATTATCATTAACCGTAATTTTTAATCACACTATTCCTACTATTCAAATCTCGCTGGCAGAAAAAAAAAACGTCTAATTTTTACCCAAAAATTTCTAATTCTAGAAAAAGTTAATAATAATAAACGCGCTTCCACGAACACGTCAAACACTTGAGTTTAAGCTGAAAAAGAACGTTCTAGAACGCGCTTGGTGGGAAGCAACCACAAGTTTCTTACGTTTTCTAATCACTTCTTCGTGCTTCTAGAACATTCCCCATGGAACGTTGTTTGCCCCATTCTATATATAAGCAACTCCACGATCTGAAAACGCAAAACATATTGAGAAAGCAAACGGTACCTAGAAACGCAACCTAGAATTATTGTTTAGTACTTGACAGAAGTGTGATGTGTTTGGTTTTTGTGTGTGACAAGGAGGAAAAGGTGTTGGGGAAGCAAATGGCACCAGGGGCATGCCCTTATTGTGGAGGGATGGTTGAGGCCATTGATGTAGAGAGCCAGTGGAGATTTTGTTTTCTACCCTTATGTTTTAAGACCAAAACAAAATACTATTGTACCATGTGCACAAGGAGATTAGAGGTATTGTCATCATAACTGATTTTGTAAGACACTGTCTGTAAAACCTTCTGTAATAATTACATAGAAGAAAGATATCTATTTTTTTTATTTTTTTTACTTTTTTTTTCTATTTATTTTTTCAAATGTTGGTGCATTTATTACCGATTAATACTTTCTTTGATGACCATTTTTCACTATGATACTTACCCAAGCATGTGTTCTTTTTCAAATGAGGTTTAAATGTAAAGGTATATGTCGATTGTGTAATAAACTATTGGTTCTAAAAATTGGGGCTTCATTAAAACTTCAAATATAATTTACATTTTCTTATTTTACAAATTGATATTATATTATACATAGACGAAGTCTTATTTAATTGCATTAAAATATTTTTATAAATATCTTTACACATGTTTAATAAAAGCAAGAAAATATTATAAAATTTTTACTATGTTTTTCTATTAAATTAATTAGTTAAAGAAAAAAATGTCAAGAATATTTTATTACTATTATAGTTTTATCGAATTAATTATAAATTTATATGTGAGAATAAAATTTAATTAAATTATTATTAAAATCTTATTTTGATAAATTATAATTTTATTTATGAGGAAGAGAATGGATTAATTATCTTTACTTTCTTATAATCAATCTTGATTCTATTTTCTTTTTTTATCTCTTTGTGACTTCTTATTTCTCCTTGTTTTTCTTTTATTCTAGAGTCTTTTTTTAAGGTTTTGACAAATTACGTTTTTTGAATTTCATGTATCCTGTGCGTATTAATCTTTTCATCCATTATGGGTAGTATGTTTTTTTTTTATTTGTGTTGTTATGGCTTTTATTCTATTTGTTGCATTTGTATTAAAATTATAAATGTGTTTCTTTTGTCTAGTTTTATTTTTCGATACCTTTTATTTTTCGATATCTTTATACTTACAGGTTTCGAGAGTTTTTTTTTTTTACATATATCTTAACGAGGAATTGAAACTTTTTATAAAACAATTAATTATATTAATCTTTAGTCTTTTTTTTTGTGGATAATAGACTAATTTGAACATAATTCAAAATTGGGTCAAGTTTAGGAAAAAAGAAGAACAATATTTTTTTAATTATTTTTATTAATGATTAATCTTAAAATAAAATCTACAGTTTGTGAGAAAGTTGAGACTTGAGAAGATGAAAGAAACTTGAGACTTAAAATACTACAAGTCTACTAAAGAAACTTGAGACTCAAGATACTAAAAGTCTATTATTGAGTTTACTTTTCTGATAATTAGAACCATGTTTGATTGTTTTAACTCATTCATTTTATATATTTATCTTTAGTAGTGTTTTATATATTATAATTTTTATTTTATATAAAAATAAATAAACATGTCAACTAGAAAAATTGAATCAAACTATTCAAAAACCCAAAAGAAGAGGAGAATTGAAACTTTAATCGTATCACAAAAAAGAGTTATGAATAAATTTATACAAATAGATAAGAATGAATTAAAATATACAAGTGGGTACTCTTTGGATAAACAAGATAATAACAATATAGATATAGGTGAAAACAACAATAGAAAAAGAGAAGTAGTTACGGATGATGATAGTTATGATTCTCAAACCTAGGATAACAAGGAGAAGATTGAGAGACTATATGATGATTTTACTCTTTATAAAAATATATGTATAATTTAAGTCAATAGAAGAATATTGATACAAATTTGAGAGATTTGTTGATAGAAAATGGTTATATTAAAATCATTGATTTAAATTTTCCTAAGGATATACATTATAGACACTTTTCTTCATCAAATTATATTCAAAGGCCTCATTGCATAAAAAAAAAGTTTGAAAATAAATTTTAAATAAAAGACCTTATTTTTTAAGTCTTTTTTAGGCCTCCCAAAGTCGTCCCTAATTACCTATATGTCTATTCGGAAGTCTAAAATTTTTATCATGATTTTGTCTTTAAAAGATATATTAGAAGAAAATATAAAGTTGTAGTTAAATTATTTTTAGTTTCAACTTCTAAAAAAGATGAAACTATTGAGATTCTCAATAGTAAACAATAACAATTTTTTATTTATTTATATTTATTCACTTCGATTCATGTTACTTTGTGTTGCACTACAAATATTATTGTTGTCACTTTTGAGTTATGCAAGTATATAAGAAATTGAAATACGTAGTATTTAAATTACTTATAATTGAATTCCTTTTATTTCTTAAATAGTTTTTTTTTGGATGGAGTAACTGAAATATCTTAAATTTTAATTTTCTTGTTTAGATAAAATTATTTAATTTCTATTTTAAGGCAAATTCAACTTTATTATTAAGCTCGAGTTGAGTAGCTCAACCTTCGAGCTAGGATGAGTCGTCTTGACTTTTTGTTAGGGTTGACTTACGAAGATTCAAGCACGAGTCGACTTGGCTCCACCTTCGGCCGGGGCCAACTCGGCACGTCTATCAGCTTGCTCGAATTTCAGCTTAGGTCGACTTGATTTGACTTTCAGTCCGGACTGACTTGGTTCGACCTTTAACTCAACTTTAGCTTGGGTGGACTTGGCTCGACTTCGGCCCGACCAGACTCAGATTAACTTCGACCCAGGTCGACTTAGCTTAACTTCGGCTTAGGTTAACTCAACTCATCTTTGAACTCGACTTGACCTTCAACTCAGGCTCATTCGACTCGCCCATCAACTTGGGCCAACTAGGCTTGACCTTTAGCACGTGTTGACTCATATCGACCTTTGGCACGAGTCGACTCCGCTCAACCTTCAACACAACTTAACTCGATTTGACCATAGACCTAAGCCTTCAATCTGGGCTGACTCGGCTCGACTTCAGGCCGAGCCAACGTAACTTGACTTCGGCTTAGATCGACTTGGCTCGACCTTCGATCCGGATCGACTCGGCTCAACCATCAGCCTGTGTCGACTTAACTCGACCTTCGATCTAGGCCGACTCGACTCAACCTTCAGCCTAGGTTGACTCGGCTCGACCTTCGCCTTGGGCTGACTCAACTTGACCTTCATAACGGGTTGACTCGGCTCAACCTTCGTAAGTGGAGTAAAAATGATTGAAATTTCAATTTCCTTTTTTGTAGTGAATTTTAAATTCTTCTATTTTAGTTATTTGAAATACCTTCTTAAAATTCTTCAATTTCAATTTCCTTTTAACTTTTTCATCCAAACAAGTCATTTTACTTCAAAGAATTTCAAATTCTCCAAACAAATGAATTGCTCTATTAAATTGCCTTATCCAAAACACATTAATTTTTTTTTTATCCTCAATTTAGTTCCTATTTTATTTAAAAGGAGTCAATATAGTTATTTTCCTTAAGTTGATGTTGACATTATTTGGATGGTGACTATGTGTTAGTTACTCTAGGCAAAAGAACTTGAGCTTTTGAAAACTTAATTTGTGACCTTAGACGCCCTTATTAAAAAAGTAGGTTAATGACCTATACAACTTTAGTGAAACCTAGACCCATCTCCTCTAAAGCCAACCGAAGCCTCTTAGGCCCAAAAAAATTTGGAAATTGGGCCTTCTTCCCATTTCACATTACAGAACCGACCCTACAAGCTTCCAGAGAACAAATATGTAATATAAAATGTTTCATTGAATTTATGGGTATTAAAATTAATGTTAAAATATGTATATTATTGGATTAAAATACAATATTAATATATTATATATGAATTATAATAGATTTTGATGTATCATAATTAATAGTAAATATTTTTATAAATAATAAATATCATACTAAGTAATGAAATTATGTAATATTATATAGTGTTATAGATTATTATAAATAATATACTATACATTATCAAATCATATATTTATTAAAATTAACAATTTATATTTCACAAAGTAATACAATTGTTTCTATTTATTAAAAATAAAATAATGTAATTTGAAAAATGAAAAGAACCAGTTATTAAAAATACCATTTATTTATGGAAATCTAGATAATGTTGTTTATAGTGGAGAAAAGGACCTACCTACCCATTGTATTGTCTTTACTCTTTGGGCCAGATAAAGTATGGCCTACAACATTAGAAAGCCCAAAACCTCAATGGACCCAACCCAATGTCCACCACACGCCCTTCCCAAGCTACTCGCTGAGCTCACTATTACAGAGTTTGTTCCATTTCCACATTCCAATTCCATGGCAAAACCTTAGCCATAACGATAACCATAGCTCTGAAAATGCTTCAGACTCACATTAACATTTTTTCACCTTTCACCGCCACACTCCACTCCAAGCAACTCCGTTCCTCGCGTGTCTGTTCCTCTTCCGCTCCGGCACGCCGTCGTGTTGCAACCACCACAACTCCTGGCGAGGCCAATCTCCGGCGCCTCACTTCGCGCATTGTACAACTCACCCGCCGGAAACAGCTTCGGCAGGTTAATTGAAAACCAAACTGAAAAAGAATAATGCGGATTGCTTTTTTTTTTTCTTTTTAATTTTATTTAATTTCATTTGTGCAATGCTTTGGTTCAGATTTTGAATGAGGTTGAGGTTGCGAGGAGGCAGTTCGGGAAGCTGAACACGATTGTGATGAACGCCGTGCTGGAGGCTTGTGTCCGTTGCGGTGATATCGATTCAGCTATTAGGATATTCGTAGAGATGAAAAAGGGCGATGGCTGTGGTGTGGATACTGTCACCTATGCCACACTTTTGAAGGTACTATATTGGAGTTCATACTTTAGGCTTTTCCTTTTTTCCTTTTCGAAATTTGCTTTGCCTCATTTGTTTATGGGTAGGACGCTGTTAGTTTTACTTTAAGAATTCTGGTTGTTCAAAACTATAAATGATCATTTGAATGATATACCGGGTAAATATGTTGTGCTCAACATAAGATGAAATAAAGGTATCTCAAGTATTTCTATTTTTGTTTCTTTTTTCATTTTCTTATTAAAATAGTTTTCAAGCATAATTATTTATTTGGTCCTACTATCTTTTTTGTTTGGTTCAATTTAGTCTCATTATTAGTAACTGGTTCAATTTGATCTCTTATTTTTAAACTGATCCACTTTGTCCCTAACTGTCATTAAAAAACTGCTGCAGTTATAGTTTTTTCAGTGACATCGTCACTGACCGAGACAATTTAGACGGGAGGTACGAAATGACATTGATCTTAAAGAATTAGATTCTGCCTAGTCCTTCGCGTTTATGTGATATATTTTTACCGTAAATTGTATGCATACTTCAGTGAGACAAATCCAGAGCTAAGGCCAGAGATGAGTCATTCTACAATAGTTGAGAAATTTAGAGATGAAAAAATAAAGTTTATCCTTGAAAATTTTTCTTGTAAATGAAGACCAAATCATAACAAATCTCTATCATTACATAAAGCCAACTAAAGTATTTTTCTACAAGAGAGCCAAATAAATGACAAAAGCACAAAATGTGTGTTTGTGTCTAAGTGGGTGTGATGAGGTTGAACCTTGATGTGTGGAGCACAATCGACAGTGGGTGAAATCACTCTGAAAGAGAAACATAGACAAAAGGGCTTAGCATTTTGAAATCACTGATGCAATCTGCTTTGGTTCATTTTGGTGCAATTCAGTGTTTTTACTGCGTCCACATTACATGTTCATGGACACATTGTAGAACCCCTTAATTAAATATTCTCTCTGTGAGAATATTTTTTAACAAAAGGATTCTTTCAGTTATAGCTTAGTTTAGTTTTATAATTATTTTTTTAATTCATTTTGAAATTGAAAAATTTGCTGCCACTTTCATTTCCCTCTAAACCCCTTCAAATGTACCCTTATAGTCTCACTGATAGTCTGTTTTTCAATTTAACAATTCAGTGTTGCATGCTCTTTAATTATTTGTTCTTTCTGAGCTTGATTGGAATTTTAATTTAAATACAACATAAAGGGGTTAGGTGAGGCACGGAGGGTCGACGAGGCTTTTGAAATGCTTGAAACTGTAGAAAATGGCACTGCCATGGGAAGTCCAAACTTGTCAGCTCCATTGATATTTGGTCTGCTAAATGCCTTAATCAAAGGAGGTTAGTCAGACAGTCTGGTTTGACATGTATGTTTTTGTGCGTGGAAATTTTGCTTTCAATGTTTTTAGTTTGCACTTGCATATTGCATCATACTGTGCAACTGTATGTAGTAACTAACTATATAAGGTGACGCCTTGATTGAAATTTTGTTGATTTTTAATTTTGAAGTGCTATTTGTTTGCTTTTGGTTTGAGTCTATCAAGATATTTTCAAAACTTCATGTTGACTGCTGATGTTTTACTTGCAATGCTATAGTGCAGGAGACTTGCGTCGTGCACATGGTCTCCTTGCCCGATATGGTTTTGTGTTTCAAGAAGGTGGCAAATTTTCAGTCTCAGTATACAACATACTAATTAAGGTTTTGTTCTAATCTGTAATCTTGAAATAAAAAAAGCATCGTTCTGAATCACATGTTTTGTTGGGATTGCAAGTAGATGTTTTAATGAAATTTGATCTTGAATGTTTCCTTTTTTCAAAATTTAGGGCTACGTAAACTCAGGTTATCCGCACACTGCAATAAACATGCTGAATGAAATTTTACGTCAAGGTATAATGCCAGACAGGCTCACATATAACACTCTAATTCTAGCATGTGTTGAGAGTGGAAAGTTGGACACTGCGATGCAATTTTTTGAGGAAATGAAGGTAATTGTAAGGATTTGAAATTTGATTTCAATCTTCCTTTGGTAGGGAAATACGAAAATGTTTTGAATTTTCAATATTTGATATTTACAGGGCAGAGCACAGAAATTTGTCAATGATGATATGTTTCCAGATATTGTTACATATACGACATTGCTTAAGGTGAGATTTCAATAATTTGTTCACTTGCTATTTGTTATTTTTATAATATACAACTATTAAGTTGGTCAGTTCAAATTTTGCTTTATTCTGAAGAAGTTTTTGATGTGTTGTGTGCGTAGTTTTTTTCAGTTACCTCCAGGTATCTTATTTTGATTGATATTAATGTTCAGTTACAAGTAGTCATATAACCAATGCGCATCAAATATTTGTATTAGTTCTGTCCCATTGTTTGCTTGTCTGGGTGTGGGAGGGCTCTCCAGCATCTCTCTTTAATTTTCTCTCTCTTTCACTCTCTTTATTGCAGGGTTTTGGGATGGCAAAGGATCTTGCTTCAGTTCTGAAAATAGTTCTTGAAATGAAATCTCGTTGGGAATTATACATTGATAGAACTGCTTACACTGCAATAGTTGATGCTTTTCTAACATGTGGCTCAGTTAAAGGTATGCTTTCATCAGTTATAGTTTCTTTAGTGGCAAAGTGATAGTTTTCAGGAATGAGTAAACAAATAGATGTTTATGGTAGTTCCTTTACTGTTGACAAGCGGAGTATGATATTCATAATCCTAAAGTGTCCTAATAATTGAAATTATGCCCATTTAATTAATTGATTTTCATTGTCTCATGATTTGAAGTGTCAAATATTATTTGAGTGCCGCATTCGTCTAGTTTAAATTTTTAGGGAAAAATGTAACTTGTAGTAGTCTTGTTTACTGGGGTCATATGTTTTTATTAAAATAAGTCAAACTCATAGGGAACTGAAGCACAAAGCTACTTAAGAATTAAAGTTTTCTCGTTTATAAGTATCTTTTCGGCACAAAGAAAGAACAATTAAATTGTAAGAAAGAAAAAGAAGAAAAATCTGCAGTTTTTCTTCATATCTGAAATGTCTACTGGTTCTGATTCCTGAATGAATTTCAAATTCTGGTTTGTGCTACTTGAGAATGAAAACTGAGAAAAAAACTTAAGAGATTGATATATCTCTCAGCTCATTCATGTGTGTGTGTATAGAACTAGCATCAGATCGGAAGTTAACACTGTTGCCCACTGCCTATTTCTTAAGGAAAAATATATTCCATCCAATTCATTTCTTCCTCTATCTCCAAATATAATAGCCCAAGGATAATCCAACTGCCCATCTGCCCTAGCTTACATTTGAGGTAATTTACCTGCACCCACTCAAATTGGTTTCAACAAATCTAATTGAAACTGCCCCACGGTTCCACAAAGAGATATATCCTCTCCTAATTTATCACTTTATCTTTATTCAAATCCATGACACGAGCAGTGACAGCAGCGGCTGGCAGTGGCTGTTGGTGGTAATAAGTAGCAAGGGAAAGGGGGCTGAAGAAGAATAAGAGAGACTAATTGATAAAGAATCTTCAAGTAAGACAAATTTAAGGACAAATTCTCTTCAAGAAGGAGGGAATGATAGAGGACTATCTCAAGATTCCATACAAGAAGAATTTGAAGATGAACCTTTACAATTTAAAGGACCTATGACAAAGGCAAGGAGCAAGAGATTCAAAGATCAAAACTATTCAAGGCTCCTAATGCTACAAGCAATATGAAATTCAAAGAATATGAAGATCATGGCTTGAAGCACATTTGAAAATAGTTTTTAGGAAACTTATTTTATGTTTTTAGACTTTGGGTTTCCTCTTGGAAATTAGTTATGTTCTATGTTTTTGGGCTTTGGGTTTTCTTTTATAAATTAGTTTATGTTTTGATGTTTTGGGCTTGGGCCATCTTGTAGAGTTCTCAGGTTTTCTTAAACTTATGTGCCTATATATAGAGGTACCAAATATAATGTAGGGACTTTTAGTCATATATTGAATTTGATTTCATTAAAGAGAGATTTCTCTTTGTTCTTGGTTTAGACCTTCAGTTCTTATCAAAGATTAACATTTTTGTGGCGAATCTTCACTTGACTTATCAATCTGTGTTAGGTTTCTTAGAGCTAGAAACCCAAGCTACTCGGGCAGAACTCACTCACACCAACACAGAAAGAAACAGAAATAGACTTTTATTATTCTCTCAAAGAATGCGTCCAGGGAAAGACAACAATTC
>Ga0209589_1001247_pt1 | contig 41320 bp, 31 predicted proteins | sample CowpeawhiteBW_FD_187525 | JGI IMG/M metagenome (GOLD analysis project Ga0209589, IMG submission 187525) | Root nodule microbial communities of legume samples collected from California USA - Cow pea white BW (SPAdes) (version 2) | ecosystem: Host-associated > Plants > Roots > Nodule | place: USA...
ATATATATATATATATGATTGAAATCATCTCAAACTAGATAAAGTAGCATCATTTTGGTAAGAACATCTTGATAAAGCTAATAAGAATCAAATATGATTAGTCGAGGTTAAGGCACAAGATGGATTAGTGGAATCATAAATATATTAACGAAGGTAATCATCTAGATAAATTAGGTTCAATTAGATAAAAGTTTATAAACCTACTATAGATAACATGGTTCACAAAGACAGCGACGGATCTTGACCAATAATTATGGGGGACCAAATTAATATATTCAAAATTTTGAAGTTGTATTTAATATGAACACCATTTTAGATACGCTCTCCCAATTTCATCTTTTTTACTTATTGGATATTCTCATATTTGAATATGTTTTCTTGTACAATATTGTTCCAAAGAATTAATATCAAACTCATCATCACCTGTAAATTTTTTAACCTTAAGAAATGACTCCTCCAATTGAATAATTGGATTTTAAGTACGATTTTCTTGTTTGTGTAAAGAATTTGAATTTGTTTTCATTTTTATCTTCGTGGGTAGTTTTTCTTTTATTATTTTTAAAAAATAAATATAAATTCTTTTACTCTTCATCAATTGACCTATTTTTTTTTAAGTTTGAAATTCAAAAATAGTTTATCATAATCTAATGAAAAATTAAAAAATATACCTAATAAAAAAAACTCTAATACTCAAGTCACAATTGAAAACTCGTTATGAAAAATTACATAGTACATTATTTTTTCTTCTATCTTAATAAAAATAGAACATAAAAGGGTCATGAGATAAAAAAAATAATGCTAACTATAATAAACTAATAATTTACTAACAAGTGAAATAAAAAGAGTTTTTTTCTTAAAAAATTGAAGAGAACATAAGAAATGACAGTAAAAATATTAAGTTTGTCTTTAACTTTTTTTTTTCTTCAAAAATAAAAAGAAAGAAAATAGGTGAAACTGAGAAATGAGTATAATATATGAAAAATTCAAGAGACACGGTAAGAAAAGATAAAAAAAAAATCTTCACGGATATTTTTATTCTTTATTGTATTTGATTTTATATTTTAATATTCATTAACATAAAACGTTGTGCTTCATAAAATGAAGGCTTAATTATATTTTAAACATTACTTGCTCATTGCTCAATTGTCGCCACATGTCATCTTATTATTTTATTATTTTAAAATTTTATAATATAATTTATAATTTTATAATTATTTTATTTAATATTTTTATGATTTTATAAAATATAAAATTGTGATATATTTTTTAATTTTTATTCAAATAATAAAATTATAGTTTATTAATCATACGATTTTGAATTAAAATAATAAAAATATATAATTATAATTTTATAAAATAAAAAAAAATCATAAATTATAAAATTTTAAATTAAAATTTTTTAAAATAGTAAAATAATAAAATAATAAAATGATATAGGTGACAAGTCAATAAAGTGACATGGAAAGAAAATAATTATGTCAGCCCCTTAAGAGCCACATCATCCCATTAAGAAAAAAAGTTAACATCAAAGACTTAGTTAATACTTAATGGATTACAAAAATTTATCACTACTCAATTGAAAGTTCTCCGGTTTAGCATGAACCTAAAACATAATTAAGCCAAAAAAAATACATAACTTAATTTTTATTAATTTTTAATATATATATATATATATATATATATATATATATAAATATAATTTAAATTTTTATAAAAATATTAAAAATTCTATATATAAATTTTAAAAAATTAAAAAAAATTGTATTTATTATCATTTGATGTACATACCTAACTTGAGTGTCTTTTGCAGATATAATCTCATCTTAGATTGAGACGACATCTAAACTTATATACATCTCGGAGTACCTAAGAGGAGAGAAAAAATATCTCGAATTGAAGATCAAAAATCGAGAAAATGAGTCTATTGTAGAATTTTAATAGAATGATTTTGGCTCTGCACAAACACAAATAATACATAATCATTAAAAGGATTTGTAAAATCTTCTTAATCATTTACAATCTTGTAGTAACATGAAAAATATCAATATATTTGTGGATGTGGATCAAACCTGATTCCTTAAATAAGTTAAAATAGTTGGTTAAATAATTCAATTTTTTATTAAGGCTCTCAACTGAGACAATATGTCAATTGTATCATATGGGAGCATTATATTTGAGAATTCTTATGCCTAATGCAACACTAAAAGAAAGGGAACTTGAAGTAAACACATGACATTTTTGTTTTCAAACATGACAACACTTTGACTAAACCATATAATGTTCTTTTAAATTAATAGAACTTTTATTAAAATGTAGTGTAATATTTACAACTTCTGTGATATGTTTGTAAGCACTCTTATTAAAAATACTTTGATGGGGTAATGTTTGTCTCTTTCTAGATATTTGAATGATGAGAAAAAACACAGAAAAATTACATGGTTTACAAGATGAACAACACATTTGATTCATTATTGAAACTTGATTTCAAACCCTTTATTACAAGACATACACGAAAACAAGTAGCAAGGAGGTTATTATAGCACAAGGAAAGAACAGCACAATCCTAATAAGATAGTGGTAATAAAGCAACCTATAATTTACTAGCATGTAACGATGGAATAACATCCTCGTTGTGATCTATAAGCTTCCAAGTACCATCTGATTGCTGAACCATACCCTTGTTCTCGTGCACCCTCCATTCCACAGGAACAAGATATTCATCTTTCAATGCATCTATGTTCTTGTTCAAGAGTGAAATATCACGATTCACCTCCAAGTTGAACCCTCCCTTTTTCCCTTGCGTTCCAGCAACTCCATGCAAGTAAACCTCCAAGTTATGAGCACTCACCCCATCCTTCAAGTACTTGGATTTTCTAGTGTCGATCACTAGTTCTTCCCCCACAACAGTGAGGCCGATGGGAAGTTTAGGAACTTGATCCTTCTTATTACGAATGCGGAGTGCTCGCAGATGCTTGTACTTGCTGAAGATCTTCCCGAAGTGAGAGTTTCCAACACGAGGACTCGCGAACAGAAATGCTGTCACGGGACAAATCCTATGTGGTTGCTCTTTCCGTATGTTCAATCCTTGGCCAATTATGTCCACTGCCGTTAAAGTTGCTAGTGCACCACCTAAGCTGTGCCCTGTCACACTTATGCTAATTTCTTCATCCTTGTATTTCTCCACAAGTCTTCCAACCTCTTCCAGGACCTGCATAATTCTCATCATCATTCATCTTCAGTATTTATACAAATTTTGACTCAGTCTTTCTAAATTTTGCTCATTTCTAATATTATTGGAACTAGAAATTATTTCCTATACCGGAGATTTTTAACTAAATTATAAGTTAGGAAAAATTCTCAGTAGCAGAATCTTTTCTTCTTAAACCAATATACCTGCAACAACTTGCGAATCAATTATTTTTAATTTCAGTGTTAATAATTAGCTATTGAGAAGGGCTATGAGTAAAATATGAAAAGTTAAAGTATGTTTTTAGTACCTGAACTTTCACTAAAAATTGGAATTCGTCCTTGGTTGAAACTTTGATAAATTTTGGTCTCTAAATTTTAAAAATGAATAAATATAGTCATTTTAATCCAATTTTGTTAACTTTTATTTAGGTTTTGAACGTATAAATATTGAGTCGAGAGTGCCAAATAGCGTAAATAACTCCAATATTAATATGAAATGTTAGGAATTCAAGTGTGAGTCTAAGTCCCACATTAACTAGAAATGAGAAAGTAGAGCACTATATAAGAATAAAGACTCGTAAATCTATTGCCTTAAGGTTTTGGGTTGAGAGTGGTGTCAGTGTCTTATGTGGTTAGGCTCACATCTTTTTGGTAAAAAGTCAACGTAATTGAGTTAAAATGACTATTTTCATTCATTTTTTATCAAAGTTTCGATCAGAGCGAATTCTAACTTTTGACCAAAGTTCAAGGACTAAAAACATACTTAACCGAATAAAAAAATACTTCAGACAAATAGGTAATACCGGTGTAGCCTTTTGACTGATAGATGAGTAATAATATATATAGATATAAATAATAATATAGACGTAGAGAGAGATAGAGAGAGAGGATCCTTAATATATGACCTGATTTCGAACACTGGTCTGAGTGATAGGCGAAGCAGGGTTGTTTGAGGTGTAAAGAGAGTAAAAACCAGTGTGTACTTCAGCACGAGCATCAGGAAATATGAGTGGGGCAGGGTCCGAAGGGAAGTCTAAATTTTGAACCCATTCGGAACCCTGAACCGTTCCCCTCCAAGCAACCACTATATCCCTCCTTCCTAGTGCTGCTTTGCCTTCATCAGTGGCAACAGCAACATACCCTATCCAATTTGATTCCATGCTCCATTCATCCTTCGAAAACCAGTTTAACACAAACTGTCTCGAGGCAGTGGCTTTGGAAGTCGCATATAGGAACTCGGTCACCTCGTACTTGAAGGGATTCCCATGTTCCAAACCAACTCTGGAAAAGAAATCCCTCTTCGAATATCGACAGTTTCCAGCGTACACAGATAACTTTTCTGAGTTGAAAGCATCATATGTAGCTTGAGCAAGTTGTCCATAGTGTAAGATGTAATGGCGAAGGTCAATGTCTAGAGGCTCTAGCAGACCTTCCCAGAAACTTCTCCCACTAAGATCTCTCCATTTTCTTCCTATGCTTTGGCTATCCATCTACTACTTCTTTTTCTTCAATTCAAACCTAATACGTTTTTTTTTTCTCTTACTCCTTTCTATACTCTCTACTTGTAATCACTTCTCGAATGAACTTATATAGACTATCGGTCCTCTTTAAACAAAGACCTTCTTCGGCTGGTCTTATTGTTTAATCCACTCTTCCTTTTTTAAATGATGACTTGGTCGTTTCTCTTGTTAAAACGTGTGGGTTCATACATACATTGTGGCAATAATTTACCACGACTAGACTTCATCTTTTCTTAAATAATGCTTCATACATGAAATTAACTATTTGTTTAAGTTTTCTTTACCACCTAAAAAAATTAATTAAAACAAACACAGTAAAAAATAAAAATGAACATTATTAACAGGGTATTACTAAAAAAATACAAGCTGTATTTAACTGTGTTCTATGTACTCAAAATATATCTTCAATTAATACATTTTAAATTGGTTATTATTAACAATTAATTAATAATCACTTCAAAATATCTAACAGTTTAACTATCTTTCTCTAATATATTATTAGTTGCACCACAATCATAAATATTCTTATATTCATAATCAAATCATAAAGTAACACTAGTTTATACAAAATATATCTACAAGAATGAAATTTACTTCCAATAGACTCTCTCAAATACTCATAATTACTTTTTTCAGCCATTGTTCTTCTAACTTAAACACGAAATCATTATTCATAGGTGGACCTCCACTCACCATTCCTCATTCGTGTTGACAACTTAACTCAAATAATAAGAGACTAGCACTTCACCTCATTGAGATCTCGACCAAAGAAGTTCAATTTGCGATATGAACATTTGATGATTATCGTCAGGTCTCTTAGGAAGGTTCACTCTGCCGAGGTGATACTATCGTAATGCATGACCATTGTTTAATGTTTTCATTAGAAATGTTTTGGTCAAATTCTCGATAGGATGGAATCTATGATATTTTTGGCATCGGCTGAGAATGAACTCAACACCAATGAATAACATAACAAATTAATAAGTAAACAATAAAATAATCAGTGAAAGATAATTTAAGTATTTGAGAGAGTGAATTAAGTTGAGTCTCTTTATTGCATATGTTTTTGTATTGTAAAAACTGAAAAATCACGAACAAAAGAGTACTAAGGCATATATATTTACTGTTTTTTAAGAACTGATCCACAGTATATTGCATAAGTTCTCCCACGATATAATAGGAACTTCATGAATTTCCGAAGATCTCATAATCTAGCCAGAAATACTCTTTAAAGAGTAATAATCAAACTCAGGTTGATAAAAGAAGAATAAGCGAAAAGAGAAAAGAGAAAAGAGAACTCAAGAGTAGAAGAGCTAATGAGAACTGGGAAGTTGTGTGCTCTTTGGAAAACACTAGACCACCTATTTATAGGTGTGAATGAGGGATTGTGATGGGCTAAAACCCCATGTCCGTGTAAAGTTTTGTAACAGCTCAACAGTCCAAATAATTGTTGTAATGACCAATATCAGAAGCAATGTGCCTTACAAGCGTTAATGGTCAAAATCGAAACTAAAGCAAATGTTAAAGACCAAAATTGCAACAACGTTCATATTTTGCAATATATATTAAACATTGATTTTATAACATTTGTACCTTTATCTTTTGTTAATGATATCGTTATATTAGGTCTTATGATGTTACTATAATTGAATAATATAATAGATATATAATAAAAAATATTGTTGAGTTGTTGGACTCTATCTCTAAGGTGTTATATTAAGGGATTTGATAATAATAACTTATTTATAACACATATGACTTATACCCTAAAGTGTATTATACACATTACCAAACTTGAATCGAGTAGAAAGTAGTTTGCAAGTGGACAATTTCTTTGAATGGATACTTTTGAGAAGGATAAAAGAGATTTGAATAGACTTTGAAGGATTGAGATATAACTCGATATGAGCTTGACCTTGAAGTAACTTAGTGTTATGTTAGTTATCAAATGTATGATGTTGAGTTGTTTGAAGGGAATATTTTAGTTCGAACTCATGTAATAATGACTTGATATGTTACATTTACAAAATAATCATCAATGTCAAGCATTCCAAGTATACTTTTTGTAAGAGAGTTTTTTGAATGTATGTCTTATTATGCGTTGGATATAGGTATTAATACATAACAATATTATCTAAATCGGGTATGTAATTATGAACAACATAATTAAAAAATATTTGATAACATAATTACAAGAATTAATTAGCTTAATTTTTGGAGAATGATTTTGAACCTAATCATAGGAAATCAATTAGGTTAATTACAAGAGAGTAATTTTGATTCTATCACACCCCCAAAGTCGAAGCGAGAGGTTTTTCATGGACTCTTAGATGGGTATGAAAATCATCAAAAAGAACCTTAGGTAGGCCTTAGCAAAGATATTAGCTATCTAGTGGCGGGAAGGTACATGAAGAACTTGTGTCTGATTGCGTGCTACCTTTTTCTGAACAAAGTGAATATCCATCTCAGTATGTTTTGTACGCTGATGTTGCACAAGATTACCATATAGATAAATGGAACTAACATTATCGCATACACCAAAGTAGCCTGAGAAAGAGGAAAACGAAGCTCCAGGAGAAGATTGTGAAGCCAACAAGATTCAAAAACAACATTTGCAACACCTATGTATTCAACCTCTACACTAGAATGAGAGAGAGTATGCTAACACTTTAAAGACCAAGAGAAGAGGTTGTCACCAAGAAACACACAGTAACCATATGTGGAACACTTGGTGTTAAGACATCCATCCCAATCAACATCAGAATAAGGGATAAGTTTCTCAATAAAGATCGAATAGAGGTGCAAACCATATTGTAAGATACCCTGAACATATCGCAAAATATGTTTCAGTGCTAGCATGTGCTTAATGTAGAGGGCATGCATGTGAAGATAGACCTGTTGAACAACATAAGAGATGTACAAGTGAGTGAATGTGAGATAGGGTAAGGCGCTGACAAGACTCCGGTACATAATAGGACCCTCATATGGTTTGTTGGAGGATGTACTAAGCTTCTACTTGGTATCAATTGGACTAACAAAAGGATTGAAAGAGGTCATGCCACTACAAAAAAAATGACTTTAGACAACGTTAAATGAGACGATGGATATAAAAATATGGTCTAAACATAGTAAATGCAACATTTTTTTAAACGTGGCTTAAAAACTATCTTAAGCAACATTTATATAAATCTTGCTTGTAAAAAGTGTGGGCTAATCTATAAAAAATGTGGTCTAAAATACATTGAAAATTAAAGCATTTAGAATAGAAATATTCCCTCCTTCCTCTTTTGACTGAAAATACAAAACTTAGTTCAAAAAACGCAAAAATTTGAATTTCTTCCCTCCCTTTTATTTTAGACTGAAAATGCTAAGAGCTTACAGTGTTAAAAATGTGAAGTTTGGAAAAACACGTACATCTAAATTGTTGCCTTTTATGAGGATTTTAAGGAATGATTTTAAAATTATTGTTGTAGTGTGCCGACACGTGCAATGTTGTCACTAGCATAGGTGCTCTAACTGTGGAACAAGCCGCCTACATGTCTTGTCATAGTAATCTCAAGAAAATAACTCAAAGGACCAAGATCCTTTATAGCAAATTCAAAGGCAAGGTGTGTCATGATAGATTTGTAAAGGTCATGGAATAATGTGATAAAAATGACTAAAAATAGAGAAGGGTGTATGCCATGTTAGAACCATATTGGTAGACAAAGAGAGATGATATGAAGTACTATGTTGAAACCCAAAGGTAGAAACCTAGTCATTAAAGCATTGGTACTAGGCATAAGGTGCTTACTTCAGACTATAAAGAGATTTCCTCAAGCGATAAACATGATCAAGGTACAAGGGATCACAAAACTTGATGGTTGGTACATGTATACAGTCTCATTTAAATCACCATGGAGAAATGTATTCGGAACATCAAACTGATGAATGAGCCATGATTTGGAGAGAGCAATGGTGAGAACCATGCGAATGGTCGTGGGTTGCACCACAGGATTGAGCATCTCATCACAATCCACACCTGCAATTAGATACCTACCATCACCTACAAGACAAGCTTTGTAATGCTCAAAACAACCATTAGATTTCTTTTAATGTCTAAAACTCCACATATAGCAAATGATATTAACATCATAAGGTTGTGGAACTAAATCCCACGTATTATTTTTAATTAGAGCATCAAATTCAGGCTACATGGCAGATGTCTAGTTAGGGTCCAATAAAGCAAGTGTTAGATTTTTTAGAAGAGGTGATATTATAAGGTCAACAATGGAAACAACAAGGTTAAAGAACTTTATAGGTTTGTAGACACTGATCATGCTATGGGTTGCCATGGTCCTAGTAGGAGGGTTGGGTCGTGATGGAAATGTAGGGTTCAAAGGCATTGTAGGCTTGTCTGAATTATGAGAGGTATGGGCTAGTCGTGGAGGTTGATGCTCTGGATGAAGGCGGGGGTAATCTTGTAGGTTGTGGGTTAGGCAAATGCTCCAGGTTAGGGTTGGGCCAAGTATGAATGATGGATTATGTTATCTGTGAAGTTGTTATGAGTAGAGATATGGGAGGAAGGCATAGAGGCAAAAAGAAATTGTGTTTCATCAAAAATGACATGTCGTGGTATTATTACCCTTTTGTTTGACAAATCAAAACATTTATAACCTTTGTGATTAAGGGGATAGCCTAAGAAAACCCATAGAGTCGATCGTGGTTGTGAGGAGTGATCATGGTACCGTGGGGCTGAAGTGTGCATGGCAATATGAGAAGCAATGGTTTTCATCTTCACCAAACCATATTCCTCGAGAGTCAGCATAGAACGGGCTTGGAGGAAGGAAGGCAAAGGGTTGCTCTAACGAATCAGGGTGGGTACACCACGAAAAGGCTTAGACAAACCAGAGACTAGTTGTAATACTAAATGATAATTGCTGACAAGAGCACCAACATTTGCCAACTGATCAAAAATTTGTTTCAATCACTAACAATATGCAGAAACATTCAGAAAGTCGTCCAAGCGAGTGGAAGAGAAATCTTGCTTGAAAGCAACAATACGACAATTCTTGTTGTCCTAAAAAATGGCAGTTAAACAAGTCCATGTGGCCTTAGTCGTGGAGCCTTTCTCCATGATAGTGGCAAGAAGATCAAGAGAAATGGTAGAGTAGATCCACTGGAAAATGATGGAATCAAGAATGGTCCATTGTTCATGATCAAAATCATCAGTGACACATATACATTGTTATGTTAACGATTTTAACGGTGTTAATAAAAAAGGACCAGCTGCAATACTAAATGATGATTGCTGACAGAAGCACCAACATTTGCCTTCTAATCAAAAATTTGTTTCAGTCACTGACAATATGCAGAAACATTCAAAAAGTCGTCCATGCGAGTGGAAGAGAAATCTTGCTTGAGAGCAACAATACGATAATTCTTGTTGTACTAAAAAATGGCAGTTAAACGAGTTCATGTGGCCTTAGTTGTGGAGCCTTTCTCCACGATAGTGGCGAGAAGATCAAGAGAGATGGTAGAGCAGATCCACTGAAAAATGATGGAATCAAGAATGGTCTATTGTTCATGATCAACATCAGTGACACGTATACATTATTTTGTTAATGATTTTAAAGGTGTTAATAAAAAAAGGACTTAATTGAATAATATTTTTGAAATTTAGGACCGAATTGAACAAAAATCCTAAAGAAGAACCAAATTGAAAAAACCTAACCAAAACTAAAATTAAATGACTATTTAAGTTTTTTTCTCAAAGTACACTCAAATTTTTAACGAGTAAACTATAATAATGCTCTAAAAAGATTTAATCGGATTAATCAAATCAATAAATTGTTAGACACATTATATGTCAAAATTATAGTCCAAACTTGTCACAAGTAGAATATATTAGGAAGGTCATGATTGATTGTGACGCCTTGTCTTTTTCTACACTCACCTTGTAAATAAATTATTATTTTATTATAATATAATAGTTTTTTAAGAAAAGAAAGTGTAAAAGTAAATGTTTTAAAGACAATAGTTTCAAAATATATTTTTCCATATTAGTACGCCATTTCTCACTTAGCATAGGATGTTTGACCTTCTAGATCTTTGAATGATAAAAAACGACTTTATTCAGGGTAGTAATTTTTATATTACGAGAATGTTAACCTATTCTCAATCATCTTTCTAAATATAATTTTCAAAAGAAACATATTATAAATAAAGCAAGAACGGTGATAACTTAGAGAAGACTAAAATTAGGAAATTGTAATTGTACAGTTTGTGTATACTGGATTGACTAGAAACATAAATGTCAAAGAAATGTAAATAAAAATTGAAAGAAAACGACTATGGAGACATCGATAACTATCTCTTTGATTTCCTTCAATGTATAAATTTTGTATTAACATCAATTTTTGATTTTGAATTAAATTACTTAATTTAGATTTTTTTGTTTTTGTTTTTTATAAGAATAAAATAATGTGTTCTAGGAACATTCAATTACTTTCTATTACTTAAGTTAAAAGGTTTAGAAATACAAAAAATTTAATTATTTAAATTTAATTATAAAAAAATCACGTATCTCTAAAATTATATTTTGATTTTACACTCTTTCTAAGTCTTAGAGTGATTCGTCCATCTTTTCGCGATCCGAGTTTTGTTAGGATTGCTACTACAAGAAAAAGATAATATATCAATCAAAATTTTATTAAATTTTATTTAGAATAAGTTTCTCCTTTTTTTTGGGAATGGTTGAATATTGTATTAGAAAATAATCAAGATAAATAATAATAATAACAATAATAGTATTACTAATAATAATAATAACAATAGTAATATTAATAAGGTTAAATATGTGTTTGATCTTTTAATTTTTATTGAAAATTGGAATTAGTCCCTATTTGAAACTATGACTCAATTTAGTTTCTCAACTTTAGAATATATGTGAATTTAGTCCTTTTAACAAAATTTTATTAAATTTATTTGACATTTCAAATGTGTTTTATGATAGTTTTTTTGCTAACATTGAAGTAGGAATGTCTCAAACAGTGTAAACAACTCAAATGCTATCATGAAATGTATTTGAACTGTCAAATAAACTCAACAAAATTTAATTAAAAGGACTAAATTCATATATTTCTAAAGTTGGGAGACTAAACAACTAGGCCAAAATTTTGAAGAGAGACTAATTCCAATTTTCACTTAAAGTTAAGAGACCAAAAACATATTTAACCATAATATATATATATATATATATATATATATATATATATATATATATATATATGAAGATTGATAAAGTCAAATAACAATAACAATATAAAATAAAATTATAAATGAATAAAAGATTAAAAAGAGTAAGGATCGAGGCAAAGTGTCCTTAGAGAGAAAACACTTCTACTACATAGAGCAAATCAAAATAGTATGTGCAACAAAAGATCTTTAACCTTATAAGCATCAATGTTTTAAAAGATGATATAAAACATAAGCCTGAAAGCACTTTTATATAATCTGCTATGTTTATTGTATCTTTTCGTCATGCAAATGTTGTATTTATAAGTATAACAGAGTAAATAGTAATAAATTTGATTAAAATAAAATAGTGAATAAAATAAATGTAATAAAATTAAAAATTGTTCACGCATAAATAACATTTATCCATAAAATTAATAGTCTATTATAGTAGGTAATTTATATATTTATTTATTTTCTTTGTTATATTAAATATTTCCAACAAACTCATGTAATTTAAAAAATAAAATAAAATAAAACAAAATATGTCATCTTTTAAAACTAAATGTTTAATTTCAGCATAAGGAACCTTTTGGGTGCTTATACACTTCCAATTGAAAAAATGTAGATACTTAATTGCCTAGAAGAATGGAGATATTACATCATGAATAATAACATATCCTTTATCAATAAAAACACCATTACACTAAAAAACATCTTTGTAACGTACTTATAAGATTTTTTTTTCTAAATAAAAAACATGAAAGACTCTCTTTACACTAGTGCAGAATCGCGTTTTTAACTTGCCTTATAGGCTTCGGTTACTGCGGAACCGAAGCCTATAAGGACGCGGTGACATTTTTGAAAATTTTCGAACCTTTTTGCCTCGGGTCCCTATCCAACTAAAGCCTATAAGAGATTTTATGCTTCGGTTATCACTCAACCGAGGCCTATAACTTGTCAGTGTTTCCCAAAATTTCAAAATTGCTACTGACAGTAGAGGCTTTGGCCTCAGGTGGAATAGGACCGAGGCCTATACGACTTTGTGTCTCGATTATTAATGGAACCGAGGCCATAGACCTTATTTAGGGTTCCAAATTCGTGAACCCTACACCTGTTCATCTTCTCTACGCCAACACAAATTTTTCTCCTCTCCGTGAGCGTGGTGCAGATCTGTTTCGTTGCTGCAGATCTGTTTCTAGCTCACACGTGGAGGCTCGCGGTGAAGCTGCAGCAATGGTGGTTCACTGCCTTTGTTCGCCAATGGAGGTGCTACTGTCGTAAAGCTGTCGCACGAGATAAACTGGTGCAGATCTGCTCCAAGCGCGATGATGAATGGATTTTTTGTGGTGGTTGCGTCGCGGAGGCCTGGTGTGGTTGTTGCTGCGTGGTTCGTTTTGGTTGCAGATCTAGAGCTTTCGCAGTGGCGGAGATGATGGTGTTCGCAAGGTTGGATGCGTGATTGGTGGCTGGTGCGTGAATCTGCCATGGTTGGATGCGTGAATGGATCTGTTGTGGTGGTTGCATCGCGGAGGCGTGGTGTGGTTGCTGCTGCGTGGTTCGCTTTGGTTGCAGATCTAGAGCTTTCGCAATGGCGGAGATGGTGGTGTCCGCAAGGTTGGATGCGCGAATGGTGGCTGGTGCGTGAATCTGCCATTGTTGGATGCGTGAAGATGGCTTTGGTTCTCATATACCCGAAACAAAAAAGTCTCTCTATGGCTCCGGTTCCTTTGCAACCGAGACCAAACTTTTGGTTCGTTCCAATATGCCTCGGGTCTAAAACCGAGGCAGAATGACGAAAATAACCGAGGCCAAAAGCCCTTACTACACTGGTGTTAAAATAAGATAATTTTCAGAAGGCGGCTCTAATTTCATTTGACCCTCTCCTAGAACATGTGACATGCTCTCATTCCCCATACTCACAATATGAGTGCTTTATTTCTTATATAAATAAACTATTTTTTTATCTGCACATACATATTAGCTCAAAAGTTTATAAAGCAATCATTTGAGTTGAAAACATAATTTAACTTAGGGTTAGTGATATGGTTCCTTTCAAATGGAAAATCAGAGGTAACACCCATAATAATAGTGTTAGCTTCATGTTTTGAATTAAACTGACAATTTTGAACAAGTTTTTGAGAAAAACGGTGTTTTTCCTAAAAAAAGACACACAAGCAAAACATCAAAAAGATAAATGTTTAGACTTATGTTTTAAACTTTGAGCATAATCAGATACCATGAAAGACAAAACTTTTCGATTATACAAGTCATATGTATGATGTCAAGTAATACAATTTCCCTTAATTTCTTGTCATAAACAATATTTTAAAATTTAGGAATGTGATAAAAAAATAGATTTATTATCGGTCATTTGAAATTAAATAATTTTCTCAAAATAATATTGAGATAAACTTATTTTTTTCGCGAATGCATATTTAACTTAAATTATTTTATAAAAGTTATCATACATAACACTTAAAATATGTCCTTGATATAAAATATCTTTATCATGTTTTAGGAGCAAAATATGTTAAGGCATCACTTAATATAATATAAAAAATAATAACTTTATATATAATAGAAAATAATCCTATTTTAATAAGTCAAAAATTCATTTGTTGTTGCTAGTAGGAAACAAAATTTACCCGTAAAATAAAATTATCTTTGAACTTTGCAATAAATGGAATAATGATAAATAAAATAAACTAAAATTTTTCTCTCTAGGATAATATTGATAATAATCATAATACTAGTAATAAGAAAAATAATAATAATAATAATAATAATAAGACAAAAATAGGATAAAAGAAGATTGATCAAGTCAAACAATAATAACAATATAGGATAAAATTATAAATGAAGAAGGGATTAGAAAGAACTTGAGTTGAGGCACACAGAGCGTTGTCCTTAGAGAGAAAATGCCTCACTACATAAGGCAAAACAAAATAATGGATGCTCTTCTCCTAAAATAGAACAACCAGTTAGATCAATCGAGTATAACGAAGGATCTTTGAACCTTGTAAACACCAGTGTTTTAAAAGACATTATTGAACATAAGACTGAAAACACTTTTATATAAGCCATAATGTTCATTGCATATTTTCCTCATACAAATAAGTTGTATTTATAAGTATAAAAGAGGAGATAGTAATAAATCCGATTAAAATAAAGTAGTAAATAGTAATAAATCTTATTAACCTAAAATCAATGTATTAAAATTAATAATTGGCCATCCATAAATTTACCCATAAAATTACTAGTCCATAAAAATATAAGTAATAGAGGATAATTTGTTTATTTATTTACTTTTAAATTATATTAAATATTTCTAATAAATCATTGAGGTGTTTGAAGGCGAAAGAATAAATGCTTGGATGAGAAGTTTTATAGACAAATAGGATTGTATTGACATTTGTAGCTTGATGGCCAAGATTTTTTATGAACAAGTTTGAATTTTCTGTGTTATAAACAAGACTTATTGGGTATTGACTTGGAGAAGAAAAACTTTCCAAGGGAAACTATCCTTAATGATGAATTTGAAATAGAATTTGATTTAATTGTGAGGGTTTTAATAGGATAAATGTTATGTTGCATGTGTAAAATTTGAACGTTGAAGTGAAATTGAAATACTTATTTGTTGCATATTGAACTTAAGTGCTCTCTTTAAGTTAGTTTTGAGAGTAGATTCATTAGTTTTAATTTGTAAGAAATAATGTTATGTGTTGGAGTAAGAATGCTAATTTGAGTTAAAAGGGTGGAATTATAAGTATTTAAGTTGTAGATAGGTGAATTGAAGTGGTTTGAATTCATTAATATTGTAGGAGTGCTTGTATAATGGAAACGTGTGAAATTATTATATTAAGTTAACACTTGATACTTTTTGCTTAAGCGAAACTTCTTTGGTTTTCAATATATATTTATTTCATTGAATAAGTATGTAAAGGTGAATAGAAGATATTGAATAATATATTTAATTGATTTATTGTCATCATTAAAGTAAATTATGTGGTATAGAGAATGTAGGTGAAAAATCTATATGTTTAGTGACGCATGTATGTGTATTGTAAATTGTGCATAATGACCTTTGAAATGCAAATACAAGTGAAGTAATGATGATATGTAGATTTTAAAATATAAATGGATTTGGAATGTATATGTATCGAGTATGTTGTTGTTAGAGTGAACTTCAATAGCTCTATTATTTTGACTAGTGCTTAATCTAATACCCTAATTCAATGAGCACATAATGGCCTCTTTTACATTCAAGAAGTACATAGTGAATCTTGAACATCAAAAGCACAATCTAATTCAAAGTTAAATTAAAGCAAAATCTAGTTTGGCTGTTAATTTCATTAACTTTCATTGTTCCATTCATGAATTATCATTTCTTAATTTTCATGCAGTTTAGATGTGAATTTGTTTCTCTATGTTTTGGATAGTTCTACGAGTCTCAAGAACTCAATTAGAACAAGTTAGAATTAGGAATTATAAGATTTTACTGTGGTAGTGATGAGTGTAACATCTCAAAATTTATACTAAAATGTTTTTAGTATGCTAACACCTAAAAAAAATTATAATACATTGCTTTTAAGTATGTTGTATCTAATAGAATAAACTATGTATATATAAATATAAAAATTTATAGGATAAAAAAAATTGGTAAATAATTATAATAATTTTGTTTCAGTTATAAGAATACATAAATTTCATATATATAAATGAATTTGCCTTATGATACATATACGAGTTAGTTAATAATTAAATAAAATAATAATAATATAAAATATATGTATATAATAAATATATGTTAATGGTGGAATCTCAAATGGATAACTATATTAATTATAACAGTCTTAATGATGTACTTAGATACATCTAAACCATTATTATTCTAAAATAATAATAATAATAACAATAATAAAAACACATGATGTCAGAGATAGAGATAAATTACTGAAGTGATAAAAGAAGATAAAATGTCTTCTAAAAATAATCTATAACTAACGTAACTAGGAACTACACCATTAAATGCTTAATCTAATTGAAACTAATAGCCATCATGACACCACCACTATAAATAGCAAAAAAAAAAGATGTTGGAAGACAGGAAGTGGAAAAGAGACGGGTGAAGGTGCAGTGAACAAAAAAGAGAAGAGAGAAAGATAAAAGAGACTGAGAGCGTAGTAGCAAAGGAAAAAAGAAAAAAAAAATTACATAACACCTTGGTGCATTTTCCACAATAATTAAGGTAAGGGAAGGAGACATTTATCAATCTATCTTTTGACTTTTATCTTTCCTATCTTTTCATAATTATTTTTATTTCTATATTTACCTTTAAGTGAGGTGTCCCTAACCTCATTCTAAATTATATTTAGTTATCATTCTCATTTATTTATTTATATTCATCTCCAATTGTGCACTGGTCCTTACTCAATTTATATTTACTCTCATTTACTTATTTATATTTATCTTCAGTTACGTATTGGTCCTTTTTATTTATTTATATTTATTTTAATTGTTCATTGATCATATCTCTTTATTTATTTATATAATTATATGGTTTAATATTGAAATAAAATTTATGATAAGTAAAGATTTGATTATTGTAGTTGGAGGTATGACCTTGGGGATTTAAACGAGTTAGTATTACTCAAGATGAAATGTTCTTGAGTTACTTTGTTGGCCATGAGCTCATTTATCCTGACTAGTCATTACAAAATTAATCAATGTCTTTATAAAGTATAATAAAATTCAGTTTTATGGATTTGGGGAGAATTTTCATTTCATTTTATCTTATAATGATATGCTGTATTTTTTTATGTGATATTTGTCTCACTTCCCTATTTTATGATTGCGTGTGAAAAACAAAATTTTATAACATTATCATTGATGGTTGCTCCCAATATGCCTGATCCCTTCTTCGCCGACATTGTGGTTGTTTTCCCGGGAAATGCATGGCAAACCAATGTAGTGAATAATTTTGTAACATTTAAGGGAACGAGAAACTCTACTATTACTTTTCTCTCTGCTCTAAACGCGCCAATTGTCATCGAAGGACAAATCGGAGTTACCTTCTATTTACCCCCAACAGTCCAAGTGAACCCTATCCATAACATTTTCCCTCCACCTGTTTGAAAATCAGTATATGAGGGGGAAACTGTAAATAAATTACACTTCTTCCTCTTCTAGTGTAGGAAATATAAGATGTACTAAACAGTGTAGATAAAAGATGCATACAATATTGTAAATATATATATATATATATATATATGAATATTTTAAGTATAATTTTGTCTTTAAATTTTCTAAGTATATTGTAGGAAATAATAATAATAAATAAATAAATAGGATTTTTTTTGTCGTCACATTGAGTCGTTATTTTCCCTTATTCCATTGGCTTTTTGTGCTCATCTTGATGCTTGTTTAGTACTTAATTTTCTTTTGTTAATGCATTTTCCTCAATTGAGCTTCATTAGGCCATTATTCTGAATTTTGAGTTATTTGGCATTAATTGGTCTAATTTTTGTTTCTAAATACTTTTTAGGTATTTTGTGGAGCAAATTTTGGAGCTTGGACACTAATTTTAAGATGAAGAGAGAGTTGTCACATCATTGCCACGTTTGCACCAAGTCAATGAGCTTGTCCACGTCATTGGACCAACATTTTCAGCCTATAGTGGCATTTTTGTAATTTTGCTTACTAGAATGACATTTTGTGATTTTGCTGCCATGAGTAACATTTTTGTAAATATGAGTGGTAGAATTGAGGGAAACACGTTTTAAGAGGGTTTTATAATGGTTGAGACTCTATCTTCTCCTCCAATCTGATTTTACGTTTTGGAGAGCACCCATTGTTAGGGTTTTCACATTCTCTTGATTCTTCTACAAATTGGAGCTGATAGTAACATTTTCTGCACATTCTCCCTTTTAATTTGTGTTTTCTATCTTCTTTTCTTCCTATTATTGATGCATTTCAGTTTAGGTTTGATTGTTGATTTGAATTGCATGGGCAACTAATTTTTCTATGCATTGATTCCTTGTAGAGACTGAAATGAAAACTTGATATTAGTGTTTTGTTCGGTTGGGTTTTGTTATTTCTTCATTTTGGATTTGCGTTTGTGTTTTAATTGCAGAACCCAATCTGTTTATGCTTAATTTTCAGAATGGATAATTCATTTTCATTGATTGTGTTCATGCTTAATGAGCTATGACAAATTCATAAACATGTGCACTGCTTAATTGCATATTGAAGTCGTGGTTAACCTTCACTTAGTTGGTTAATAGCTTAGTTGTTAATCAGGGTTCTTAGTTTAGGAATTTTTGTTTTCTCTTATTAATTGTTAAATTCTCAGCTTTATTTCTCAATTGTAACTAGTTTTTATTGATTCCCATTATCTATCACATACATACATGAATCTTCATTCGCACCTGCACTTATGAACACCTTAGCTCATATTCTTTACTTTTTTGCACTTTAGTTTAAACTTTTTGTGATTTACATAGTTTCTAGTAGTTTTAATTATAAATTCTAGTTGTATTTAATACTATAAATAATTTTGTAGCTTTACTTTACAAAATTTCATTCATGTTCTTAGAAACATTTTATCAAACACCTTCATAATATTAGATTTCTCTTAGGCATTTTGTCGAACAATTTGCTAATCTTTTTTCTACATCCTTTAGGTAATTTTAGAGGTTGGAATAATTTATTATATATAGTTAGTACAGGCATTCCATATACTTATTTCATCATTATATATATTACATATTCATTTAGGATGTAGAATTGAGAAAATAGAGTATATTACGCATTGCATTAGTAATTCGGTTTTGGTCTGAGTTGCATTCATCTTTAGTATAATATATATTGTACATTATGAGTAGTTTTAGATTAGAGTGAACTAATTTTGCCACTCTAAATCACATTACATACACTTAAATTGCTCAATTGCATGTTATATCCTAGGATTGATACTTGGTCAACCCTACATTACACTTTATAGGGAAATTATTATTTGAATAATCTTGAGGCGACTATAATAGTGTATCACTTCATAATTGACTTGATCATCTTGACCATCAATTTCAATTTTCAAATTTGTTTGATCAATTCACAATTGATTTGAATCACCTTGTGATTGAATATATTTATTTTACACCATTTTGAACTTAATTTGTTTGATCAATTTGATCCCCAATGAAAGCACTTGTCTAATAGGTGTGTTCATCCTTTAACTAATTGAATTGAGTTTGACTCGTCTAACATCTTTGACTCGTATGATAGATACTTGTCTGATATCATTTGTGTGCCTTTTGCTTTGACTTATCCAATATATCATGTTGACTTGTTCTATTGCTTCTAACTATTCTAATGCTTCTATTATTTTCTTATTTGCTTGTTTACTTTGACACATCTGACATAGATACTTGTTGAATGCCTTTGTATGCTTGTGTTAATTCATTTAACATCTTGCATTGATTCTAATACCTTGTTGCATCTCTTTAACTCGTCTTATCAATTATTTTCTCAATTGAGTCTAACTGAGTATGCCTAATAAATGTGATTGATAACCTTTAACTTCTAATAGCTTCAATGTTAATTAGTGTTGTTGAATGCATCTAACAAAATTTAGGCATCTAAGGACTTCACAATACTGTTAAGTGTGTCTAACAGCTTTAATCGTCTAACAACTTCACAATATTATTGAATGCATCTAATAGCTTTAGTCGTCTTACAACTTCAGACTTTTATATCTTCGGACATCTCCCTCAAAGTTGTCTAACTTTCACTTTCATGTGTTTGCTTCAGGCTTTAGGCTTCATATTTCTCTTTTTCATTTGTGCTTTTGTTGTACTTTTACTTTCACTTGTACTTGTACTTTTACTTTCACTTTTTCTCCTCAAGATTATTTTTCATTATTTCAGTACTTTAGTAATTTGTCTCACATTGTTCCTTTCTTCTTCATCTTAGTCTTGGTACTTATACTTCACGTTGTGCCATTTGACCATTGATGCATATTCAATTCAACATATTCTTCATATCTTCAAATATCTTCTTTCTTCATCTAGAAGTTCTTGATATTCATTTTGAATGTATTGCTTCCTGTGAATCATAAATTATTTCTTTTTGTGCCATTCAAAAATTTGAATCAAATATCAATACGTTGTGGCTTCAATCTTTTGGAGATTCTTTTACCGTCTTTGATATGCATAGTCTTTTTATTTCTTGTGATTGGTTCATAAATATATGATGACATTAACGTTCTTCAATAAGAGACAATTTCCTTTTATATATATTCAATCATATGTCATATTCTTTAGCTTATATCTTTAATAAAATCTTCAATCAAAATATTTTCCAACAATGTTGAGCCATTCTCTAAAATCCTCTTAATTGATAATATGAGAATCCCTTGATTGATTTAATCATCAATTTTAACATCCAAATTTCTTTCATCATTTCTAGCTTTATCTTTGTATGACCTTGTGATTTGGTAACTCCTCTTTTGTGCTATCTAAATTTAACTTATCTAATGTGTATCTTTGCTTTACTCGTCTAGTCATTCTTCCATTTGGAGTGTCTAATGGAAGTACTCGTCTAATAGGGTATTCACCATTTAGCTTAGTGAGTTGACATTGATTCGTCCAAAAATGATAGTCATCCAGTACCTTAGTGTGCTTATGTCGGGCATTTAAAATTTTACTTTGACTTATCTACTGTTTTTTAGAGTTTAATGCCTTTGATAACGTTGTTGTTGACGCGATCAAATAAATACTACTTATCTATAATAACTTCAGTAGTCAACAAAATAGAAAGGGTAAAGTAATCCAACGAACACGAAATTGATTCTTGACAATTAGTTCTTATAAAAGCTATACAAAAGAGGTTAGCCAAATAAAATAATATTAGAAAAAAATATAAAAAGTATAAAAACAATTATAAAGAAAATAGATTGATTTCACTTTCAAAATATATTCATCATCGGTTATCTATGATTATTGCCAAATTAGTTACTATTGTAGGTTTGCAAATTAATCAATGTAAAGTCTCAATAAATTTGTTGGCCTTCTCCCTTTTAACCAAAGTATAGTCTCAATTAAAAGTGAAAACTTTTAGATTATCCACAATAAATTCAACCAAAGTACAATCTCAATGAAATTTCACTATGCCTAATCATGTCCATTCTTTTATCTCCTCGCCAAATAAAAGGCTTAATTAACCAAAGTAAAGCCTTAACTAATTTTAGTTAGAGTAATTACCTTTAACCAAAGTAAAGTCTTAATTATCGATAAAAACTCATTTAATATCATGAAAATTTCTAAATAAAATCAAGGGTTAAGTATGCTTTTAGTCCATGAACTTTGACCCAAAATTGGAATTCGTCCCTGTCCGAAACTTCAATATATTTTGGTCCCTAAACTTTAAAAAATTAATAAATATAGTCCTTTTAAATCAATTACGTTAGCTTTATTTGAAGTGTCGAACATATTTCTCAGTAGATATTGAACCAAGAATGTGTCAAACAATGTAAAAAACTCCAATACTAATATGAAAAGCGTTTGACACGTCAAAAAAAGTTAACATAATTGGGTTAAAAGGACTATATTCATTCATTTCTAAAGTTAAGGGACCAAAATGTATCAAAGTTTCAGACAGGGACGAATTCGAATTTTGAGTCAAAGTTCGGGGACTAAAAACATACTTAACCCTAAAATCAAAGTAAAGTCTCAATTAAATTTAAAAACTCTTCAACTCATATGACTAACATGCATATAGATTTAAACACTTCGCTAATTAGCTAACATGTAAAAATCATTAGTTTTTATTTGATTCAGAAATAAAAGACAGATAAATTAAAACCTCAACAATAATAAAAAGAACAAAAAAATTATTTCATTCTAGCTTCAGAATCCATAATAAAATTACACTGGAACCAACCATTGAAGCTTAGCACTCCATGAAATAAAAATAACATCAAAATAAAAGAAGAAAGTGGAGAGAATGTCATTATGCCCCCCTACGGGTTCCTACATATAGGATTTGGATTGAGCTTTTTTGTTACTAAAATCTCTCAAATATTTTTAAAATAATCATAAAGATCATTTATCTTTATAGTTGTTATGAATATCTAAAAATATTTGGAGATATATTGCCAATTTTAAAACTATTTAACAAATATAGTTTCGGTTGATAATTTCTGATATTATTAAATAAATTAATTACTTAAATATATATGATAAATTATCACTAACTAATATTTGCATCAATTTTTCAAATCAACCATTTGTAATCTCCTTCAATTATCTTTTAAATAATACAATTTGTTCAAGATATATTTGTTTTTTGTGGAGATCTAAAAAGATTAAAGAAGATCTTGCCATATTTCTAAATATTTGGTAGATAATATCTTTTGATATTTTATGATATAAGTAAATGAGATAATTATTTAAAAATACCAATTAAAATATCTAAAGATATATTTTTCCTAAACTATCTTTTATAATAAATATTTATGAATTATCAAAGCCCTTTTCTAGAAAAAGATAGAGAAAATTGCAAGGTTCAGTTTTTGTTGCACATTACCTCTTCTTGGCTTAGCCAAACTTCTTCAATTTTTCAAGATTTTCTTGCCTTTTTCATGCAATGCTTGGCTTGAATTTTTGTGATTTTGATAATTTTTTTTTCTGGCATTTATCTTTAAGGTGTCATGAAGTTTTAATCAATTTATTTTCACATCTCTATAAGCTCAACTTAGCTGTAGCTGTACTAACACACCTCAAAATATCCAAAGTACATTTATGCAACTAAAAAACTATTTTAACATGTTTTGTATCTCATGCTCAATAAACCCAATTATCACAAATCTTAGATAAATCAATCTTCTGAGTACAAAAATCTAATAAAATAACCAAAATTAAACATTAAATGGGTGGCACAAATTTGTACTCATCAGCCTTCGCCCAATATGTTGACTCGTCTGGTCAATAATCTTGTCCACTGAGTTTGCATTGTTTGAGTTGTTTGATGGTTTGGTCGTCCAATGCCTTAATACTCTTGGGTCGTTTGACATATTGAGTCATTTGGTCTAGTTTGTGACTCATCTAACTAACACTTTAGACTTCCAACATCATTTACTCTATGTTGCTTGTCTCTTTTTATATGCTTCGCTTGCACTCATTGAACAAACATTAGTTAAAAAAAAACGTGTATTCTTAGTAAAGGACATGGTTGTCTAATGGTCATAATCTTACGCCTAATAAGGTGTTACCCGAGCTTGTTCTTTCCTATGATCAATGCTTATTAAATTATATAGTCTAATCATTCTTAGTTATCCTGGAACATTACTATATTGAATTATCTTTCTTGTTTCATTTTAGATTTTGTTATCATCAAAACCTATTTAATGTCAAAGAGTATGTTGAAGAGCGGTTGAAAGAGACGTTGAGTGAAGCCGCACTACTGGTTCTTCAGTTTTGTTCTCGAAACCAAACTATTGTTCTCAAGAGTGTGATGTTGAGCTAGGGGTTAGGTTGTTCATTCTTATATTGTCTTTCTTAGAAATTCCAATTGTTATAAAATGGGGAATGTATTGCACCTAGACGACCTAAAGTGACTATAACCGTAAAATCCGCCTACATAATCCCCAAGGATGCAAATAATTACCAGATAAAGTCAAACGGACAAGAGTAAGCGGCCTAAGCTGCTTACTTTAGAAAATGAAACGAGAACATGACAGATTCGAGACATTACTAGCAAAGCCCCTAGGGCCCACAATGATCGAGCTAAGGGGCCTGGGCTAGGCCCAGGTCCACTTGCGGCCCAACCAAGGGCCCAGCCCATGACGTGGCCAGACATAATTAATAAACTATAAATACGCGTGGACCCCAACAATTAAAGGTACGCATTCATTAATTCCTTAATCACGAGATTTGACTTTTTGAGAATCCTTTGCTGACTTGAGCGTCAGAGTCTCCTTCGTAGGTAACCCCTCTTGGGTCCAGGCTGGTCCAAGCCGAGACACCAGTAGATAACATATGCAAGCCGAAAGGAAGCCTATTAGGGAGATTGCGGATTGAGGTAAGGTGATATTTGTGTCTGACATCTCTTATTTATTCTCCGCAGGAACAATTGGCACCCACCGTGGGGCACGAAGTAACACTTTACGTATCAACCCGCACTCTCTCGACGATGGTTTCTACTCGCAGCAGAGCTAGAGTCACGAAGCAAACTGAAGCAGGTCCTATAGCGCATGTTGGCACCACCCCGGACTTGGCCGCCATACTTGAAGGCTAAGCCAAAATGCAACAAGAGCTGGCTGATCTGAAGAAGCGCAGTGCTGATGAGGTGGAGGCACTCAAACAAGAAAACTCCCAACTAAGGAGGAAGATCGAGGCTGACCCCACCCAGAAGGGAAAAGTCAAGGAAGCATCAGAAGCTACAAAGTCTTCAGCTTACCAGCCTAGTGAGGAAGAAAGCGATTACAATCCTACCCCGCACACCTTCACCACCACTCAACAGACTCTCATCATCCCTACCCATCACACACACTTCCACCCCACCCTCCCAAGACCCCGCTGCCACCCTTCCCCACCCTCATCCACCATCTTATTCCACCTCACCTGTTACCACCCCAACCACCAGGCACCGCCACCCTTTTACCGATTTCATCGCCAATACCTATTTCCCTGCCTAGTGGGAACCTTTCATGTTGGACCGTTATATAGGCGAAACCGATCCAGACGAGCACCTCAAAGTGTACATAACACACGTCGCCCTCTATACATCCCATGATGCCGTTTTCTGCAAAGCCTTCCCAACCACCCTTAAAGGACACACAGTCGAATGGTTCACTACTCTACCGCCATTTTCCATTGACTGCTTCGACACCCTCTCCCACATGTTTAGTACTCATTTCGCTGACAGCCGTCCATATCAAACCACAACCCTCTCTCTCCTCGACGTCAGATAGGAACAAGACGAGACGCTGCAGACCTTCATCGACCGTTTCAGCAAGGCCGCCCTTCGCACACCTCACCTCAACCAAGAGATGACACTGCAATGTATGGCCCTCACTCTCAAACCCGGCCCCTTCGCTAACAACGTCTACCTACACCCACCCGCATCCATGCACGAACTGAAGCTTCGCGCTGCAGACTACTTCCGCATGGAAGAGATGCAAACCCTCCATACGAAGCTCTGTAATGATTACACACCCTCCGCTGCCACCCCTCGCCCCAAACCACCCTCACGGCTTGATCCCAGACCCAGAGAATCCCGACAACCTCGCTTCACTAGATACGTACCCCTAAATGTCCCAGATCCCGCCTTCTTGATGAAGCTCTTCAAGCCAACCTCATCCCTCCACCTCGTAAAACATCCAACCCTCCCAACGTAGACATGACCAAATATTGTCGCTATCACCGTAATAATGGCCATACCACAGACGAATGCAAAGCAGTTCAGGACAAGATCGAAGAATTGGTTCGTGCTAGCCATTTCCACTGCTTCATCCGCAGAGACGACCACCCACATCCTCCACGATCCGATCACCGATACCCTCCCCGCGATTCTCACCGTGACAGACGCCCCATCCAACCTACCAACCATGACCCCCAACCCGCCCGCACTGTTGTTGCCCCAACTGATCCCCCACTACGCAGCATAATTAACACCATTTATGGCCGCTTTGCTAGGGCGGGTCCACCTCCTCAGGCAGAAAGAAACATCTTCACCAACTCCATTCCATTAACCACATAACCTACTCCCACCACAAATGCTGCATGCCTCCCATTACCTTTACAAACGATGATTTCCATGGCGTCGATCACCAGCAGGACGACCCCATGGTCATCACGGTCGAACTGGAAAACTACATGGTCAAGAAGGTTCTTATCGACCAAGGCAGTTCAGTTGACATCCTATATTGGACGTACTACCAGAAACTACAGCTTCCCACCACTGCCATGGTTCCCTATGATAAACCTATATACGACTTCTCCAGGGAGAAGGTCTCTATTCGCGGTTACATCGACCTCCACACTGTCTTTCGCGATGACACTTAAACCAAAATAATCCTCATCCGTTTCCTTCTCGTAGACGCACCTACATCATACAATGTCCTCCTTGGCCGACCATCCTTCAACACTATAGGCGTTGTCGTATCTACGCCTCACTTGGTCATGAAATTCCCCTCCCCATCTGGCGACATCCTTACCATCCACAGTGACCAACGGCTCGCGCGCGAATGCTACATGGCCAGCTTACGTCCACAACTACCCATCCTCCAAACAAACAACATTGAGCACCCACCCGACTCTAACATAGCCTTATCTGGAGATGACTTGGACCCCAGAATAGGGCGCGATGCACGCCTCGAGCCTATCGATGAAATCGTACCCTTGGAACTCCCTAATGGACGCACCCTCAAACTAGGCACCAACCTCCAACACGAACAGCATGACATACTAACACCTACCCTCATCAGTAACACCGACCTCTTTGCCTAGTCAACCGCTGACTTACCCGGTGTTGATCCTCAAGTCGTGGTCCACAAGCTCTCTATTGACAAAGAACATTGACTAGCAGCGAAAGTCGAAGCCGACAAGTTACTAAACGCAAGTTTCATCGAAGAAGCCCACTACACCACCTGGTTTTCTAATATAGTTCTGGTCAAAAGAGCAAATGGCAAATGGCGAATGTGCGTCGATTATACAGATCTCAATAAGGCATGCCCTAAAGACGCCTACCCCTTACCCAATATTGACCGACTAGTCGACGGTGTAACCGATAACAAGGTCCTCAGTTTTCTAGATGCATACTCCAGATACAACCAGATCCCAATGGCCACAACCGAGATGAACAAGACCACCTTCATCACAGACTACATCAACTATTTTTACAAGGTCATACCTTTCGACCTCAAAAACGCAGGAGCAACTTACCAACAGTTGATGGATAAAGTTTTCAGCCACATAATGGGCAAGTGTGTCGAAGTGTACGTCGACAACATGGTTGTCAAATCACCAAGTCATCACCAACACGCTTAAGACTTCTCCACAATGTTCTCTGCATTACAGCAATACAACCTCCGCCTAAACCTTGAAAAATGCATTTTTGGCGTCGATTGTGGCAAATTCCTAGGCTTCATGCTAACACAACGCGACATATAAGCAAACCCCGAAAAATGTAAAGCCATCATTGAGATGAGAAGCCCCAACAATGTCAAGGAAGTACAATGCCTCATCGTTCATGTAACCGCCATATCCCGTTTCCTACCCAAATTAGCCGAGCAAACCCAATCCATCATTCAACTACTCAAGAAATCCGCAAGGTTCTCGTGGAACGACGAATGTGAGCAGGCGTTCCAAAACCTCAAAGCCTCCTTAACATCACCACCTATCCTCCATAAACCGGATATCCACCAACCCCTTCTCGTCTATATTACCGCAACAGATCACACTGTAAGCGTCGCGTTAGTTCAGGACATCACTGGCACTCAACATCCCATATACTTCGTCAGCCGAATCTTGCAAGATCCAGAAACCAGGTACCGAATGGTGGAAAAGTTGGCCTTATCCCTTGTACATGCAGCACGACGCCTACGCACCTACTTCCAAAACCACAACATCATCGTCAAAACCGATTACCCCATTCAAAAGATACTCCAAAAGCTGGACCTTATCGGCTGCATGTCGTCTTGGGCCATGGAACTATCCAAGTGTAACATACGCTACGAACCCCACGGCTCCATCAAAGCTCAATGCCTCCTCGACTTCGTCAACGACCTGCAACACACCCCTAAAGAGGACCAATGGACACTTTACGTAGATGGTTCTTCGAATCCGAAGGGGGCAGGGGCCTGTATCGTCCTTGAAGGCCCCAATGACATCTTCATTGAAAAATCCCTCCACTTCACCTTGAAGACCTCTAACAATCAAGTCGAATATGAAGTCATCCTAGTTGGCTTATCCCTCGTACGCGAAGTTGATGTCAAAACACTCAGGTGCAAAATCGATTTCAAACTCACAGTGGGCCACCTAAACGATGAATTCCAAATCAAAGACCCTACCCTCATGTAATACTATCTCCTAGTCTACAACGTCATCCAATTCGCTTTTGAACGTGTGTGTGTCCAACACATCCCCAAAAGTGAAAATGTCAGGGCCGACATACTATCTAAACTAGCCAGCACCAAGCTAAAAAGCTGTAATAGATCCCTCTTACAACAGACATTATCCGCACCATCCACAACAAACATTTGCCTAAACTTAACCCCGAACCAAGCCGACAACTGGACAACTCCCTACCTCCAATATCTCAAAACTGGTAACCCTCCGCCTGACGCTGACAAGAACAGGCTGGCCAAAGCCGCCAGGTATACGATGATAGGGGATGACTTATACAAGCGGGGGTACGGTCAGCCACTCCTCAAATGTGTCACAGCCAAACAAGCCTAGTACATAATAAAAGAATTGCACGAAGGCATATGCGGATATCACTCCGGTGCGTGAACCATGACCACCAGAATCCACCGAGCCGGTTATTTTTGGCCAACTATGGAGGCAGATTGCCACACCTTTGTCAAAAAGTGCATACCATGCCAAAAGCATGGCAACCTTATCCATCAGAAGCACGAACAACTCCACTTCATACTCTCCCCATGGCCCTTTGCAAAGTGGGGAATGAACATTCTCGGCTCCTTTACCCCGGGAAAAGGCCTAGTGAAATTTTTGATAGTAGCCATCGATTACTTCACCAAATGGATAGAACCCAAACCATTAGCCACTAGCACAGCTCAACAAGTCCAGTAGTTCGTTTGGAAAGATATCATGTGTCGCTATGGCGTCCCACTTACGATCATAACCAACAATGGCCGACAGTTCATAGACAAAGAACTCGCTAAGTTCTACACCCGCCTCGGCATCAAACATGTAACCAGCTTTGTCGAACATCTGTAGACCAATGGCAAAGCTCAAACAGCCAACAAAGTTATATTAGTGGAACTACACAACAGCTTGGATAGCGCCAAGGGCCAGTGGCCAGAAGATTTATTGGAAGTGTTGTGGGCCTACCGGTTTACCCCCCAGTCAGCAACAAACGAATCCCCTTTTAGCCTAGTATACGACGCGAAAGACATGATTCTAGTAGAAATTGGAAAACCATCTCTGCGCTGAGAACTATACGACCCGGATCGAAACCACCAAAATATGTGCACCCATCTCGACCTCCTCCCTGAATTAAGAGACAAAGCGCAAATCTGCGACTTAGCAGCTAAGCAGAGAGCAACCAGAAAATATAACGCAAACTTATGCCAGCGATGATTTGCAAAAGGAGACCTATTTTGGAGAATGGTCAGCTACGCAAGAAAGAAGGATGACAAATTCTCCGCCAATTGGGATGGCTGATTCCGAATACGTGATGACGCATGAGGCGATGCTTACAAGCTTGAACAGTTATCAGGCGAGGAGATACCGAATACATGGAATGTATCTCATCTCAAATTTTACTTCAGTTAAACTACTTACTTTACCAAATACTTGTAACCCTAGGTGTACTCTTTTTCCTCACCTGGCATTTTTCCCTAAAGAGGGGTTTGGCCAGGGAGTTTTTTATGAGTGTAAGACCCGTGAAAATTAAATAATTAAATAATTAATTAATTAATAAATGCAGGTAGTGGGAGCCTTTAAGGCATTAATTATTTATTTATATGACATGGAAAAGTACTAGCTCAAGTGGTTGAGAGTATTTAATTGTGTGAGAGGACTTTGGTTCAAGTCCTTTGTATATCAATTGTGTGTTATTTAATTTATTAATTTTTTTAATAATATGCATGATCATGTTGAGTGATAATATAATCATAGAATTCTATTAAATATCACGAAACATGAATTGGCTTGATGATTTTGGATTGACTTGGTATTAACATGGTTGTGGGTTCAAGTCTTGGAGAACCCAAATTAAACTTTATTTTTGCCAAACTTAGTTTTGGCTTGAATGTGAAGAGTTGAAGGAAAACCTAGATGCATGGGCAGCCAAGGTTGGCTGAAAAACGGACCATAAAGGAATAATGAATGATAATAAACATTACCATTAAAAACTTATATTTCGTTTTTGGTAATTACCTATTGGTAAGGCACCTTTAAAAGGCAAGAAATTAGGTTAGGAGAAGGGTTTTGCAAAGCTGAAATTGCACTCAGAAAATAGGACACGAATTTTGTTAGAGTGGCGAGGTTTGAATGAGGTTTTTGGAGTTGAATTGAGAAGAACCAAGGAAATTTTTTAGTGATCAAGGGAAGAGCTTGAAATTTTCAAATTTGGCAAAGGAATTCAAGTTAGGGGAGCTTTATGCATTAAGTTTATGATTATTTCTGATTGGTATGATAATTAGAATACCTTACACGTTAACCTTATTTTAAATGTGATTGGCATGCTAAATAGGGTAACTTCATGTGTTGTTTATTTTAAGTATGATTGGCATGCTAAGTATGGTATGATTATGTATGAATTGGATATTCCATTTTTAAAGTTTGTGGTTCTGGGAAATTTCCTGAATTAGTCTGGTTGTGGTGAACTGCCGCCAGACTATCTTTTTCTTGCTAGGACATTTAGGGTTCCTGTAGAGGAACCACCTGCTAAAAATAGTCTGTTTGACCAACTGTGACAAAGCCTTGCCCAAAGTTGACTGGTTGACCAGTTTGACGTTGTGACTGTCCACTGAGAAGCGAACATGTGGAAGTGCCTTTTCTCTTCCCAGAACTAGGGTTTCTTTCTCCTTCCTCCTTTCTCCACCGTGGTTTCTGTTGTTGGTACCTTCGTCTTCACCGTGGGCGTCAAGAATTTGGTTCGAACAGGTGCGGCGGCTACAGCTCCGCAGACACTCGTCAATGGCGACAAGTGCATGGTGGTAATGAACTACTTGCGTACTGTCATGGATGTGTCCTTGTGGTTACAAGTTCTTCGACATCTCGCGGGAAGAAGGTTGTGTGATCAAAGCTGTGATTCAGAGAGGATAGAGGTGTTGTTGCAGCTACTGCAATTAATGGAGGTTCAGATTTCGCTGCAGATTTATGTTGGTGAAACTGAACGAAATAGATAGTGGTTTCCATGGTTGATGTCGTGAGGAAGAGGGTGAGGCGCGAGCATAGGTGCGGGTAAGCGTTGGCGCGGGTGTTGTCGGTAGTTGTGGTCGCGGTTCTGGCGAATTGCGGGCTCGACATAGGCAGGCCCGCGAGCTCTGGTGGTGCTGCCATGGTGGTGGCAGCGAGATGAACGAGGAAGGAGGCGAGACAGAGGCGCGATGAAGGAGATGGTGGCTGGTTCACGGTGGCGCGGGAGTTTCCGGTCCGAGCGTGGTGCGTGATGGTGGCTCCGGGACGCGCGGAGAAGACGAAGACTTCGCGGTCCACTGGTGCAGCAGCAGTGACGAAGTTTTCGATGAGGGCGCGACGGGCGACGACTTTCCGGCATGTGCAGTGGTGGCCGGACGTGATGTGGCGGCTGCGGAGTGGGTTGGTGCGGAAGAGAGAGAAGAAGAGATTAGGGTTAGGGTTTGAGTTGGGAAAGAGATGATGACGTGGCAAATATTGATTGGTGATTTGAGTTAGTGGAGGATTGATGATGTGGCAATCTGTCATTGGTTAACTTAGTAAGTGGAGGATTGCCATGTGGCGAAATCTGGTGGACTAGAGTTTAAGTGACATTAGAGGTGCAAAACAGAAATTGAATTACTATTAAAAAAGGGGGTGTAAACCTGAAAACAGGGGGTGCAGTTAGCTCCAGAAATGTTTTTTTAGAAATAGATATTCCAATTGAAAAAAAGGGTGTAAACATGAGAATTGGGGGTGCATTTAATACATGAACTATTTCTCTCCAAAATTCCTATTTTGGGACTTAATTTATGAATTAAAATATTCATTATTTACACTCTTAAGGACCTAAATTAAATTACAGTTGAATTATTAAACTCAATAATATCCAATAATATAGTATGCAACTAAATACAATTTTTAAGCACAAAAATAATATTATTTCCCAAAATTTAAGTATTCAATGTTAGCCAAGGTTCGACTCATCATACCTTCCAAGCGGTTTGGAAGCGGGCAATGCTTGGCGGTACGTGTCCCCCGCCAGGCGATTTTACTGCAATAGTATTGGTGTGATTGTGTGATATTATAACTATGCAATATTTATATATATATATATATATATATATATATATATAGATGTGTGTGTGTGTGTGTGTGTGTGTGTGTGTGTGTGTGTGTGTAATATGTTAGCTCAGCCTATCTGCTTGTGTTTGGTGATGATAGTGTACGCGGTACACAGGAGCAGATGTTATTGCAGGTGGATCTGGTGAGGCCTAGAGACGGAGCAGGGCAAGTTTTGGGAGAAGATTTTATCAGAATTTTTATGAAGTTTTTTTATGCTTTCAAATAAATTGTAATTATGAATATTCTAGACTTTTGGGATAATTACAATCTTATTTAAACTTATGAATTTTTGTTTATTATGAAAGTAATAAAAGTTTTTAATTTTCCCGCGTTTTGGGAATATCAGTTATAATAAATGAAGTTTTATTATTTATTTCTTTATATTATTATTTAAATCCGTAATATACGGTCGGGATGTTACAATGAGGCACCCCAAATTTCATGAATAAAACAAAGGGTTCTTGATCACACGTTAAACTCTTGATCCGACTTTTTAATTTTTTAAGTTCCCCACCTTTATCACAAGTCAGCGGTCTGGATCGAACACTCGTTATATACACTTTTAATTGCTTAAGTTCACCACCCTTACCACAAGTAAGCGGCCTGGGTCAAACATTCGTTATATACGCTTTTAATTGCTTAAGTTCCCCACCTTTACCACAAGTAAGCGACCTAGGTTGAACACTCGTTATATACGCTTTTAATTGTTTAAGTTTCCCACCGTTACCACAAGTAAGCGGTCAAGGTCAAACATTCGTTATATACGCTTTTAATTATTTAAGTTCCTCACCCTTAACAAAAGTAAGCGGCCTAGGTCGAACATTTGTTATATACGATTTTAATTACTTAAGTTCCCCACCCTTACCAAAAGTAAGCGGCCTGGGTCGAACACTCGCTATATACGATTTTAATTGTTTAAGTTCCCCACCCTTCGAACATTCATTATATACGCTTTTAATTGCTTAAGTTCCCCACCCTTACCACAAGTAAGCGGCCTAGGTTGAACACTCTCTTTATATGCTTTTAGTTGCTTAATTTCCCCACCCTTACCACAAGTAAGCTACCTGGGTCGAACATTAGTTATATACACTTTTAATTGTTTAAGTTCCCCACCCTTACCACAAGTAAGCGGCATGGGTCGAACATTCGCTATATACGCTTTTAATTGTTTAAGTTTCCCACCTTTACCACCAGTAAGCGGCTTGGGTCGAACATTCGTTATATACGCTTTTAATTGCTTAAGTTCCCCACCCTTACCACAAGTAAGCGACCTAGGTTGAACACTCGTTATATACACTTTTAATTGTTTAAGTTCCCCACCCTTACCACAAGTAAGCGGCCTGGGTCGAACATTCGTTATATACGCTTTTAATTGCTTAAGTTCCCCACTTTTACCACAAGTAAGCGGCCTGGATCGAACACTCGCTATATACGCTTTTAATTGTTTAAGTTCCCCACCCTTACCACAAGTAAGCGGCCTGGGTCAAACATTCGTTATATACACTTTTAATTGTTTAAGTTCCCCACCCTTACCACAAGTAAGCGGCATGGGTCGAACATTCGTTATATACGCTTTTAATTGTTTAAGTTCCCCTCCCTAACCACAAGTAAGCGGCCTGTGTCGAACATTCGTTATATACACTTTTAATTGTTTAAGTTCCCCACCCTTACCTCAAGTAAGCGGCCTGGGTTGAACATTCTCTTTATACGCTTTTAATTGCTTAATTTCCCCTCCCTTACCACAAGTAAGTGTCCTGGGTCGAACATTAGTTATATACGCTTTTAATTGTTTAAGTTCCCCACCCTTACCACAAGTAAGCGGCCTGGGTCGAACATTCGTTATATACGCTTTTAATTGTTTAAGTTCCCCACCTTTACCACAAGTAAGCGGCTTGGGTCGAACATTCGTTATATACGCTTTTAATTGCTTAAGTTCCCTACCCTTACCACAAGTAAACGGCATGGGTCAAACACTCGCGATATACGCTTTTAATTGTTTAAGTTGCCCACCTTTACCACAAGTAAGCGGCTTGGGTTGAACATTCGTTATATACGCTTTTAATTGCTTAAGTTCCCCACCCTTACCACAAGTAAGCGGCCTGGGTCAAACACTCGCTATATACGCTTTTAATTGTTTAAGTTCCCCATCCTTACCACAAGTAAGCCGCCTGGGTCGAAAAGTCGTTATATACGCTTTTAATTGTTTAAGTTTCCCACCCTTACCACAAGTAAGCGGCATTGGTCGAACATTCGTTATATACGCTTTTAATTGTTTACATTCCCCACCCTTATCACAAATAAACGACCTGGGTCGAATACTATAACTTACATATCATCCACACAATAGTACGCTAACTACACTACAACAATCAATAATACTCACCCTAATAAACAACATATACAATAACAAATTGAATATATAACAACATCATTCAAACAAGCACGTTCCTATCACATATACTATCGTCAACAATCAAATAACAGATATAATCCAGAACATGCATCACATTAAAAACAAGGAAAATTATTGTACGAGTTATTACAAACTTAGAATGAATCGAGAATAGAAAACATTAGAAACTTTATCCTAAGCTTGATCATCACCACCCATCACAGCCTCTTCATTATTCTTGTCTTCGTAAACCGCCGACTTCTCTCCCTCCTCCTAGGACTCGACTCAACTTCACTAATAAGTTGCCCATCCACCACGTCCTTATTCACATCAAACCTCGAGTCCGCCACATCCACATCTTTACAGAAAAAGGATGACTGCCTTAAGCCTTTCTGAAAATCGTTAATGTGCTTTTGGATAATGCACCCTTTAAGGTCCTCTAGCTCCACTTCCAGGCCCTCGTGCTTTTCCTTCAACTCGTCATAATCAGCCTCAAGATTAACAATATTGGCTTTAAACTTTTCTTCAGAATCCAAACATCGAACCCTCCACGTTCCCAGCCTTTTCTTCTCTTCCCTCCATTCATCCCTTTCTTTCTCCCACGCTTCCTTCTCCTCCGCATACTTGTCGACTTCACTTTGCAGCTCCTCCAGCTTTGCCCGATTCCCCTCCTTCAATTCGCTTTGATACAATGACTCCACTCGACGTCCTAGTATTAGCGCCTTACTATTAAACTCCATCATAGCCCTCACTAAAGCATTGGGCTCCACACTGTCAATTGAGTTAATCAAAGTCTCCGACATATTAATCTCAATATTCTGCTGAACAACCGTCTCCGACAGCTCGATTAGCCTAGCTTCAGGTCCCTTTCCACTAGTAGATGATCCCGACCCTAACAAAGCGACCCTAATTTTCTTCACATCCTTTCCTTTACCGGGCCTAGTCGGCAGCTCAGCCTTCCTCTTCGTACCCCCGTGAACATGTACTTCCACCAGGGATTCTTGTAGATTGGGAGCCTCAGTGCTCTTGGCAGCCTTTGCCCTTGCCGCCTTCTCCTTCCTCAGTGTCTGAAAAAGTGTCAAGTTATTTTTCCCAAGTTGTGCCATGTGCCTTCCATTGTTCACACCAAATGCTGGTTAGTTAACTTACACATATTATAGCACTTGATATTACAAAAAGATACCTTCAATATTAATAATTGGATGAACTGAATTATAAACCCTAACTAAGCCCTTAGTGGACAGCCTATCATTAAACTTCATCAGCATCTCCACCACCTCCTTATCCGTCACCGACAACTTCTCAATCTTCATGTTCTTATATCGCCAAGGGTTATCAGTCCAACTAAAAGGGAATTTAGTACTCCTGTCATCGTTGTAGAAATACGGTCTCCCAGCCTCTTTCACCACTGCTTTGAAGAATCCATCCTTGAAATGTTTGAATGATTGGGTGAACGCGTCCAGTCTACTTATACTTGACCTACTCACCAAAGATAATCATGTTGTCAACTGTCGTGGCCTTGTCTCATAGAAATACAAAAACGCCTGCGAAGAAGGTTACATGTATAACGAGCAGCAAAAAACGCGAAAGGCTTGCAAGTACGCCCAACTATTCGGATGTAGTTGGGTAGTAGCAATGTTTATTAGACAAAGTACCCCCATGGTAAAGTCGTCGAACAATAGCCTCACGTGCAATTGTGAAAAATGGCACATATACATGTAGAAAAACTTATCAGCCGCTCCCTCCTGGCCGTGGCAGACACGTTCAACAGCACTCACCTGCTCCAAGGACATTATATCACGGCTTACATCCCTCCCTAGGACAGGAGTAAAGTTAAGCCATGAGTTAAGCAACCTTGACCATCTGAATAATGAAGATTGGTTTCGGACATCAGCAACGGCCCATTCATAACCAGTCTTGGCTGGCCAACTACTCTCTGCTATCTCCTCCGGAGGGTCTTCCCTCACCTCAATTACCGTCTCCATCGGGATCCTTCCCGTCCCAACCACAGGACTACCACTCCCCTCATCAGACTATCTACCTATACCTTCCCTAGACCGCCCACTCCCACTACTCGATGTAGATAACAACATACTATCGCTAGTACTAGACATACCTTTTTTAGTAAGAAAGATGTCGGCAGGAACATAGAACTAATTAGACAACTCTAATGCACACAAATCACTAATCTTAGATTTCTTACAAATGAGCCAACGTGAACACACTTTCAATAGCATCCTCATTTATAAACATCGATCTGAATGCTGCAACTCCTTCCTGCCAAAAGTTATAAGGCACACGAAGCGTCAAAATGCACACAAAAAGTCACAATACTTCAAACGACGGCGCAAAACCCTTCTGATTAGACCCCTGACATTTGCACTTTTTCACCTACTACAACCTTTTAAGACTTTAAGCCTTAACACTATTCATCACACTTAAAGGCTAGGGGACTGGTGTACTGCACTTAGGCAGCCTAACAAAAAATGCACACACTTCTCATCAAAATGCTCACACTTCTCATCCTTTGCCGCTATCGGTATATCGACATAGGCTGGGGGACTAGTGTACTGCACCTAGGCGGCCTAACATGACTATAACCGTAAAATTCGCCTACATAACCCCCAAGGATGCAAATAATTACCAAATGAAGTCAAACGGACAAGAGTAAGCGGCCTAAGCCGTTTACTTCAAAAAATGAAACGAGAACCTGATAGATTCGAGACATTACTAGCAAAGCCCCTAGGGCCCACAATGATCGAGCTAAGGGGCCTGGGCTAGGCCCAGGCCCACTTTCGGCCCAAACAAGGGCCCAACCCATGACGTGGCCAAACATAATTAATAAACTATAAATACGCGTGGACCCCAACAATTAAAGGTACGCATTCATTAATCCCTTAATCACGAGATTTGACTTTTTGAGAATCCTTTGATGACTTGAGCGTCAGAGTCTCCTCCGCAGGTAACCCCTCTCGAGTCCAAGCCGGTCTAAGCCGAGACACCAGCAGATAACATATGCAAGCCGAAAGGAAGCCTACTAGGGAGATTGCAGATTAAGGTAAGGTGATATTTGTGTCTGACATCTCTTATTTGTTTTACGCAGGAACAGGGAACATGTAAGATCCTATGAAATTTAAAAAGAAAAACATAGTACATTGCAAAATGTTACAACCGCTTACATCTAAGTTTGGATCCAAGTAGCATAATTTTTAAGTTTAATTATGCCTTTGGTCCTCATTTTTGTTAGAAAATATCAATTTGGTCCCTTTTTTTATGCGTATCAATTTAGTCCCTATTTTGGGAAATTTGATATAATCAAGCTATTTCCGTTAGTATTGTACTAACAACATTAAAGAAGTATCATGTGTCAATTTGTGATTTTATTTTATTTTTTAAAATTTTAAAATTTTTTCTAATTTTTTTTAACAAAAATAAAAATTTGCCACCCACGTGGCAATGGTAGTGTGCTATGGTAGTGTTAGTACCATATGTCTAGAGGTGTCAATTTGGCCCAGCCCACAGGGTTTGGCCCTGGCCCACGTGGGCTAGGGCCAAAAAAGCCCACCTTGAAAAAAAGCCCCCAACAAAGAAGCCCACAGGGCCAAAAATCCTACAAAAGCCCTGTGGGCCAAGGCTAACAAATGGGCTTTCATCTTCCACATGAAAAATATATTATTTTTTAAAATATATTACTATTCGTGGGACAGACCCAACGAACCGAACAAGCATGACGACCCAAATAGGTCGAACAACCCGGACATGCCCAACGATCTTGACAAGAACGACGACTCGAACGGGCCTGATGATCCAAACAGGCTCAACGACCCGAATGGGGCCGAAGACCCGGACGACCCAAACGGGGCCGACAATCAGGACAAACCCGACAACACAAACAGGCCAGACGACATGTATGGGCTCGACAACCCGGACGGGCCCAACGACCCGAACGGCCTCGACGACCCGGATGGGCCCAACAACCCATACGGGCCCGATGAGCCGAATGGGCCCGACGACCCAAACAGGCCATACGACCTAGAATGGCTCGACGACCCAGATGGACCCAACCACCCGGACGGGCCCAATGATCCGAATGGGCCAGACGACCCGGGCGGGCCTGACGACCCAAACGAACCATACGACATAGGTGGGTGCGACGACACGGACGGGCCCAACGACGACCCAGATGAGCCTTATGACCCAGACAGACCCAACGACCCAGACGGGCCAGATGACAAGTACGGGGTCTACGACCCAAACGACTCTGACGACCTGAACGAGCCCGACAACCCGGACGGACCTAACGACCCGGATGAACCCGACGACCTAAACGAGCCCGAGAACTTAGATGGGCCCCGACAACCCAGACGGGCTCGACGAATTGAATGGGCCCGACGACCAGACGTGCCATACGACCTTGATGGGCTCAACGACCCGGATGGGCACAACGATCCAAACAGGCTTGACGACCCGATTAGTATCGTCCATGTCTTCGGGCCCGCCTGGGTCGTCAGTCCTGTCCGGAACATCGGGCCCGTTTAGTTCGTTAGACCCGTCCAGGTCGTCGGGCCTAAGTGTGTTGTTGGGCTCGTCCAGGTCATCAGGTCCGTCCGGGTCGTTGACCTCGTACGGGCCCGTCCGTGTTATCAGACCCATTCAAGTCATCCGGCTCATCCGGGTCGTCAGGTCCATCTGGTTTGTCGGGTTCGTTCAAGTTGTCGGGCTGGTTCGGGTCGTCAGGGCCATACGTGTCGTCGTGCCCGTTTGGGTCGTCGGGTCTGTCTGGGTCGTATGGCCCGTTCGGGTCGTCGGGTTCATACGGGTCGTCGGGCCCGTTCAAGTCCTTGGGCCTGTCTGGATCATTGGGCCCGTCCGGGTCATTGGGCCCGTTTGGGTAGTCGGACCCCGTTCTAGTTGTTGGGCTCGTCTAGGTCGTCGGGCCCTTCCGATTCGTCGGGCCCATCCGGGTCGTCGGGCCCGTTCGGGTCGTCGGGCATGTCCTTATCATCGGGCTCGTCCAGGTCATCGCGTCCGTCCGGGTCGTTGGGCCCGTTCGGGTCGTCGGGCCCGTCTAGGTCGTCGAGCCCATCCAGGTCGTCGGGCCTGTTCGAGTCGTTGGGCCTGTCTGGATCATCGGGCCTGTTCAGGTCGTTGGGCCTGTTTGGATCATCGGGCTCGTTCGGGTCGTTGGGTCGTTGGTGTTGTCGAGCTCGCTTGTATCGTTGGGCCCGTCTGGGTTGTAGGGCCTGTTCGAGTCGTCGGGCCCATCCGACTGGTCGAGCCCGTCCAAGTTGTCGGGCCCGTTTGGGTAGTCGGGCATGTCTGGGTTGTCGGGCCCGTCCGTGTTGTCGGGCATGTCCGGGTTGTCAGGCCCTTCCTGGTCTTCGGGCCCATCTTGGTCATCGGGCCCATCTTGGTCATCGAGTCCATCTTGGTCATTGGGCCCATCTTGGTCATCGGGCCCATCTTGGTCGTCGGGCCCGTCCTTATTGTGACGTCCCGACTACTACACTAAATAATTATTATTTGATAAAAAGATATGGAATTAATTTTTTTTCCATAAGATTATCCTTGAGAGAACATTAATAATAACATAACTTCATATTCATATATATAGTATACATCTCTATAATTGTTCATGAAATGTTACAAAAATATGTATTTGTAAAATATTAAGAGTTCTACATCAGAATAAAAGATTATCTATATTTTTAATATCTCCTAAATATATTAATAGAAATTATCCATGAGTCAATCTTCAGAAGATCCACCAATAATATCCCGAACAACTCTCA
>Ga0209589_1001252_pt1 | contig 41245 bp, 19 predicted proteins | sample CowpeawhiteBW_FD_187525 | JGI IMG/M metagenome (GOLD analysis project Ga0209589, IMG submission 187525) | Root nodule microbial communities of legume samples collected from California USA - Cow pea white BW (SPAdes) (version 2) | ecosystem: Host-associated > Plants > Roots > Nodule | place: USA...
AGAAGGAATTCAACTAATTAATAACAATTGAATCAAAATCTGCAGCAAGATTATATTTATGAAATTCATAAATGCATCTATAATGAATGAAACATACATGAAAATTGGTTAATGCTTTTAAGCCCCCTATTCTGATTGACACCAAATCATGAGCTTTGGCGGCGTCAACTTCAGTTGAATAAGCACCTGCCAACAGAAGGAAGAAAAGATCAGAGAAAGATTCACACTAAAACAAAGATTTTATCATCTGCTATTTACATTAACATAACCAACACTTGATGCAGGAAAGCAAATTGTACTAACCAATGTAAACTGCAGCAGTTGAAGAAGATGCAGACATACAAGTAAAAAAAATGAAACGAGGTTAGTGAGTAGTTTGTTCAGAAAAGCAAATAAACGGAGAATTGAAAAGATATATATGTTCTAAAGTCTATTTCAACCTGTTCTTCCTTTTTCCCCTGGATCGCTCTTATCCCACACAAATGCTTCAAAACGATCTTCGTTGCACCTATATCAGAATTAATTTTTCCTTTCATTCAGGGTTACAAAAAATCAAATAAAAACTAATGCAGCAGGTTCATTATTTGAAAGAGAATCATATACACGTACTTGACTACTCCTCGATACACAGAGCTCTTGCTACCAATTGTTTTGGCAACCAAATCAAGACACGTTTCGTGCTGTCTTCGATCATTCTCTCCACAATCATTTCGTTCCCTTTCATTAATAATCCTGCTACAACATTTCACGTAAGAAAAATAAAATTGAACAAATTATTGTAAAGTAAAGTACCGAAGGTGGCATGTACGTTGCTGTTGCTGTGGCAGCAATGGACCCAACATTGCTCGACAAAAGCTTGGATTGGATTAGGGTTTCTTCTATGTGTTTTTCGTTAATTATTCCCTCTAAAAGGGATAACACATGATATTGAAGGGACGAACTGCAGGTGGAATTGTTGATTGAGCCTTGAGAAGTGCTTTCCATTTGTGGAGTGAGAAGGTGTTGATGGAGTAGCAGTGGGTCTTGATTCCAATTCCTGAGTGTGCCTTCTTGAGTGTTTAACATGGTTGGTTCCATAGTTGGTGCATTCTGGAGCATGGAGTATGGTTCTTCCATGGTGAATTTGGGTTGGTGAAGTTTAAGGTTTCTGGAATAGAGAGGTAATAAGGTGGTTTGGTTAAGAATTCATAGGACTAAGTTGATTCAAAAAATGTAACTCCCACAGCAATGTTTGACCATGATATTTGTTTTTTTATTGTTATGTTGAACCTGATTAATTATTTTCTTAATCACTTATTGAATGAAAAAATAAAAAATAAATATAATATTATTATTTTATAAAGGAAAATGTTAATATGAGTTGGAAATAAGTTGTTGAATTTTCAAGTAATCATTCCACCTCAACAGTTACTTGAATTCCTTAGAAATTGAGTAGGTGGAATCATATTAAATCATTTTAACGCCTCAGAAATGTAAATTGCACAGACTGGATACAGGATACAGAATAAAAAAAGGTTATTAACTTTTTTAATTTTATTTCTTTAAGATTCTTTTTTCTGATAATTTTTAGAAACTGTGTACTATATAGGTAAGAAGTATTTACCAATAATTAATTTTGTTTAAAAACATTGGTTAATTATCAATAATTACACACCTTCAAGCTCAAAGATTTTAATTGGCTAGATTTTTTTTGTTTATCCAAACCTTTAATTTTGATTATGAGTATTACGGAATGGCAATTTTTTTTATTTGGCTGATTGACGGAGTTATTTTCCAAGTTAGGACTTTATTCAAAGTTTTTTTTTATCAATAAAAATATTTATAATTATAATGAAGTATTTGGAATACTTTAACTCATTTACAAGAATATACAAAATTTTCAAGAATATTAGTCCCAAAAACCTTTCTTGCTATAATACAAAATTTTGTTCCCTTTCCTATAGGAATTAAAAACATTATAATTGTCCATATATTTTCCTGTGATGTATAGCCAAACAGTTCAATTTGTGTTCTTATGAGTGCACCAGAATCTATTCAAAACTACTAATTAAAAAAAAAATGCGTGAATGAGTTTATATATGTAATTTTTTAAAATTACATTTTAAGTAGATTTGATCCTCTCATAATATTTATTAATTATCATGACTTTATCATTAATTAGTCCATTCAAATTTTGTATTGTTGGATTCATGATTCCTTAGCCTACCCAATTGCTTTGATGTTGTCACAATATAGGACTTAATATTAGGTATACAATGCTAAAAATTGTTCAAGCTAGCAATATTTTCTTCTTTCGAGTTCTTATCCTTCACAATTTCACCGTTCAACCAAAATTATTGAGGATGTGTTGAACATGACTCTTACGAATAGACATTTATTCATGATGAAGTTTATATTATAATTTAGTGTTTTAATTAAGAATTAGAAAACAAATTCATCAATTTTGTTATAAAAAGGATTGAAACAACTAAGATATCTTTTACTTAATTAATATAAATTTAATAATTCATAAAGTCATATAAATATGCATGTAAGCATATAAGAGATAATAAAAATAAAATAAACAAAGAAATACATAAATAACTCACTATTTATCAGTAATCAAAAATCATAATAGAAATGGAGAAGACACGGTACTTCAACTTATTTAAAAAAAAAAACTATAAATAGAGTTATTAAAATATGTTAAAATTCCTGAGTCAACTTGACTCATCACAAGTTCGAGCCAGGTTAGATTAAAAAGAAGGAAAAAATTATTTTGACACCACCGTTCCCAAATAACTATCATTTGACACCAACTTTTCTTAATAAAATATTAATTTATATGAGTGTCAAATGGTAGTATTGGTGTCAAACTACCATCGTACTAAAAAGAATTCAGTATAGGGCAAAAATGGATTAAAAAAAATTCAGTACAAGCCAAAAGTGGACCTGACCCACTAAGAATCTAGCTTACCAATCTGAACATAAAAAAAAAATTTATTTGGATTATTTGAGATTATATAGATTTTATTTAGACTTATAATTTAGTTTTTTGGATGAATGATTTATTTATGGTCTGAAATAAGAAAAAAATTAAAATATGTTTGGAATTTTTGGATTTTGGTTACATATTAAAAAAATGTTAGATTAAAGAAAAAATATATTTTTTTAATTAAGTGAACCATCCTGTTTAACCCATTAACTTGTGGTGGGATTGAGTTACACTCAAATCTCTTGAACTCACTATAAGTGAGTCAGATAAGATTAATTCACTAAATGATCAATTAGTGGTGAATCGGATCAGATGACATGTTTTGACCACTTTAACTATAAACAATGAATAAAAAATTAAAAAAAAAAACTAAAAGTGAAAAGTGTGCAACTTCAAAAGCATAAGAAAGGATTAACACAAGAGAATTAGAATGCAAACACATTAACCAAACTAAAAAAGAGCATAAAGTGCATTTCAAATGCAATCCTCTCTGCCCCACCAAGTATCTTATATGGTGCCACAATTCAAAGATGATTAGTGTGGACTTGACCTATTTGTAAACAATCTTTTTAAATTCCCTTTAAGGTTCTCATAATATATTGTTTTAGATACCACAATTGCTTCTTTATCCTTTTCAGACGTGTTTATTGTTAGGTTTATAGAGGGGGTTCATTAGGGAGATATAACACCAATGAGACCTGAGTCCAACCACATAAGGAATTGACACCACTATCAACCCAAAATCTTAAGGGGTTTATAGGTCTTTATTCTTATATAGTGCTCTACTTTCTCATTTCTTAGCCAATGTGGGACTTAGACTCACACTTGGATTCCTAACATTTATCCTTCAATCGTCATTCCAAAAGAACAACTCATGTATAGATATTAAAAGTTAGACATAAATTGAAGGGTTAAATATGTTTTTGTCCCTTAACTTTCATTAACTTTTAGTGAAAATTAAAATTATTTTCTTCGAAACTTTGGACTAATTTAATCTGTCATCTTTAGAAATGTGTGAATTTAATCCCTTTAATCAAATTTTATTAAGTTTAATTGATATTTCAAATGTGTTTCTCAACTAACATTAGAGCAGAAATGTGTTAATTATTTAAGTGAAAATTAAAATTAGTTTCTTCGAAAAACTTTGGACCAATTTAATATGTCATCTTTAGAAATGTGTGAATTTAGTCTCTTTAATAAAATTTTGTTAAGTTTATTTGATATTTCAAATGTGTTTCTCAACTAACATTAAAGCATAAATCTGTTAAATATTGTATATAATTCAAATGTTATTATGAAACATGTTTTAAACATGGAATAAACTTTACAAAATTTTGTTAAAAAGATTAAATTCACGTATTTCTAAAATTGAAAAACTAAATTTAGTTAAAATTTCGAAAAAGAATTAATTCTAATTTTCAATGAAAATTAAAGGACTAAAAACATACTCAATCTTAAATTAAATTATGAGTACAAGATCCGTATAAGAATCGAAAAGGAAAGAAAAAAAATAGAGAAAACTAGGATAAAATATAAAAAAGAATGTCAATTAAATTAACGTGATTTAATTAAAGAGCTTTTATACTTTTCCCAACTTGATTTTCTACGTTATTTTTTAATTCTTTGAACTTCTCAAAAGTTTCGTATTTATGTTTCATTAGATGTACATATTCATATTTACTAAATATTGAAAACCACATGTAGTCATTATTTCAAGATTCACATGTATCATAAAATTCGTAATCAAATCTTTATGGGTTTTTTTATGTGTTTCTCATTTATTTAACATAAATGACAATGGCAGAGACATGTTAAGTTTAAATACGTGTATCTATCATATCTAGATCCAGGACATAAAGTCTATTCCTCTTAGTGGTAGCATAGAAAACACCATCCAAATAAATGGAACAATTGTTGCTTTTTATTATAAAAGAGAAACTTCTCGTCTAAAGAAGAGTAAATCATGTTCATATATTATTTTTAAAATATCAATTTATTAAAATATATAAGAGGTATATATTTATGTTAAAATTAAAGGTATAGCAAATTTATATTCAAAGTTTCTACTTCACAATTCTTTTTAAGATTTTACTATTTTGAAATATATATATATATATATATATATATATATATATATATATACAATAAATTAAATCCCTAATACTATTGAAATAATTTTTATATTAAATTAGTTACATGTTATATATTTTTAATAAAATTTATTTATTTAAAATAAATTTATAAAATACTATTTTTTTTTCTTTTCTATCTTTCATTGAAACGGAGAAACTTTCTTAATCATTTTTTAATTTAAATATATTTTTAGTTATTAAACTTTGATACAAAATTAGAATTTATTTATGTAAGAATTTTTTATATATTTTTATTCAAAATCTTTAAAAATAATAGATAAAGTTCTTTTTAAAGTAATAATAACATATTAATAAATAATTCAAATAATATGAGATGTATTTAATAAAAAACAATTTTATATAATTGGATATAAAGGATTATTTTCAATTATTTACAAATTTGAGAACCAATATATACATCAAAATTTTAAACAAAAATTAATTTCAATTTCAGTCAAAGAGAAAAAAACATATTTATTTATTTATTGGTTTAATTAGTTGAATGGTACTCACTTTTATTTAAATGTGTCAGTTTGGTACCCACTTTTAAAAAGATGTCAATTGAGTCCAAACTTTTGAAAAAATGTTTCAATTAGGTCATTTTCAGCAAAAAATTATTAACATCGTTAACAGTATTGATATTTAAAACGACTTACAAAATTAAGTATTGATATTTACATCAAAATTTAGTGGTAAAAGTTATGAATTAAGTTAACGACTTTAGTAATTTTTGTCTAAAAGAGACCTGATTAAAACATTTTTTTCAAATGTTGGGACTAGATTGATACATTTTAAAAACGGGTACCAAACTGACAATCTGAACAAAAATGGGTACCATTCGACTAATTAAACCTTATTTATTTTAGGGTTAAATATGTTTTGGTCCCTCAAGTTTTAACGAATTTTGGAATTAGACCCTCTTCGAAACTTGATATCAATTTAGTCTTTCATCTTTAGAAATGTGTGGATTTAGACCTTAATACCAAATTTTATTAAGTTTATCTAACATTTCAAGCACATTTCATGATAGTATTTGAATTATTTACATCGTTTGACATACTTTCGCTTCAATGTTAACTTCAATATTATTATAAAATACATTTAAAATATCAAATAAACTTAAGAAAATTTGGTAAGAAAAACTAAATTCACACATTTCTAAAGATGAAGGACTAAATTTGTATCAAATTTCAAAAAGAGATTAATTCAAAAATTGACTGAAACTTAGGAAGCAAAAACATATTTAACCCTTTATTTTATAGGAACGACCGTTCTCGTCCTAACGTAAATTCTAAACTCTAAGTAGCACTCAGCAATGTTCCTCTCCTTAGAAAAAGTGGCTAATGGCCGAACAACAAAGTTTTTCTCTTTTTTTTTTCTATGAAGCCTAGCGTCTTTCACCCTAAGAACGTTTCCAAAGTATTATACATTAACAATACATATAAAATTATTTGTGTTACGTTTTAAATATTATTAATTTTTTCCTTTATGATACCCTTAAATTAGTAAACTATTGTTTAATTCCATTTTAATTTAGAGAAACAATGACTATTTTGTAGGATTTTTGGAAAAAAAAAATGCTTTCTCAACTTTTAAGCCAAAACAATCTTGGATTAAATTACTTTGACTAATAAAATATAACTTTGAATTCCATAATAAATTACTCAGTGACATAATTGACTATATCTATTTAGACAAAATTGTTAGCAAATAGAGAGAGTTGAAAATTATGAACATTACATCTTTGGAGTAGCACATATCCAGTCCTTTATGAGTCATATTATTGATATGATCTATAATTAGATTATTGAAACATTTAACCCTAAAAACGTAAATGTACGAAAAGAATGAATAACAATATGAACAACAACGAGGCTCAATAACAGATATTAAAAATCCAAGTTTGAGAAAGTTGATTCAAGAATAACTATTTTATTTCAACAAATTTCTTCATGAATTCCTTCTAAAAAGAGAAAAATAAAATGAAAATTAACTTCTTTATATAAATAAGTTAATTTGAAGAAATTTTTTTGTATAATTTCTTCAATTTTAATTTTAAACTAATAGGTACTAATCTCATCTTATAGAAAGGTTACTTTTTTCTTTCTCTTCTAAAAGGATATAACAAGAAGCTCCTTGAATCAAAACATGCAATTGTTCTTTTGCAAAACAAAACATGTTTTTCTTAGCAGTACTTAGAGACCTTAGCCACAGCATTTATGGTAGTAAATTGTCGAAATCACAGATGAAATCGTTGTCTTCTATATAAGATCTATTGAGATAATCTTTCACGTTCAAATCAAATTGAGTGTCATTGGTGTGGCTTTGGGAACCATTGTTGTCTGGTTCAGAACAAGGATTCTGAAAACCATCTGAAGAAAAAATTCCATTTGTTGGTCCTGAACTTTCATTATTCACCATGAACAAACACCCTCTGTTGTTTCTGTTCTTCCTGAAAGGACCCGATTCCAGGTTTCCACCTCGTAACTTTGTTCTATAATTTGATGGCCCATCTGGGAGACCTAGACACCGTTCCAACTCAACATTATTGGCACCATCACCAAGCCTAGGAAAGTTAGATCTCTTAGGCACAAACTGGTTTTCGTTGTTGTTTTCTATGCGAAGATTATCTATGAGAAGTGTATTCACTTGGCTCTGAGTCTGAAGTGACTCTTGCAGTGGTGCACTCTCATTTCGAAACACTCCTCCATGCTCACAAATTGAACTGCCTCCATTTTCAGCACCCCCTTGAACTCTATCAAGAACAAGGGTTACTTCATATGAGATTGGACTTTTGGCAGCCATTAGAAAAAAATTATTTTTTCAGTTTCCTGAGATGTATTCATACAGTGGATAGGGTTTTTTTTACATATTTGGAGCAAGCTTTTCCAAATATTATAAAATTGTAAAAGTCAAAAAATATTAGAAAATAATTTTTTAAATATTAAATTTTAACAACTTTATCTTATAATTGAATGTGATATCTTTTAAATGACTTTCTATTTTTCAATTTTATTATTTTTTTTATACTTTAACACTATTTAAAAGATGTCATATCAAATCGTAAAAAAAAATTGTCAAAATATCATTAACAAAATATTATTAGCCATGAAAAAAGTCTGATAAACTCGAGATGATTTCAAAAACAAAGTCACAAAGATTTAATACCAAGAAAGAGTAGAGTAGTTAGACTTCAATACAAAATACTAACATTGAAATCTTCCAAATTTTTTATGACTTCACTTTTATTATTACTAAAGTCTTCATAACTCTTTTTACGATTCCTATCTGAAGTTGAAATTGTATGGAGTCTACATGATTTAATCCATTTTCAAACTTGTTCATTTCTGTAATTTGCACACAAATTTATCTCACTTATGTAAAAAAAAAAAGCAAAAAAAAAATAAAATTGGTTTGCCTTCATCGCAAAAGTTTGAGACAACCAAATGGTTTTGCTTTTGTTTTCAACAGAGTCATTGATGGTATTAGAAATCTTATGAATCTATTAGAATAAATAAAAACTGAAGATTACATAGAAAAGTTAATAAAATGATGAGTGATAATTAAGAGACAAATAAATATAAATGAAAACCTGGAGACGCAATGGTAAGGGCACTCGCTCTCAGTGTAAGCCTTGTTCGTCCTGAAATTTGTGAAGTTTTACATATCATCATCACTTTCTTTATCTTAATTCCACAAGAGAAAAAAAAAGAAAAAAAAAAGACTTTATCTGAGTTATGAACTCATACCAATGGTTTAACATTTTTAAGAAATTATTTGCCGTCTGCACCACCAAGCAAAGAAATAGAAAGGAGCAATAACTGATTAAAAAGCAAAACTTGGAATCTCACAAATGAAACTCTTGTTTGTGTTGGGGATAGATAGTATGCATAATATATATAGTAGAGATTTTAATCATCTGCTAGAAGTGAAACTGCATAAATCTCATCATTCAATTTATTTTTTATAAAATTAGTAAATTGAGAATTTAGTTTTATTAATATTAATGGTTAGATTAGGTAAGTAGTGTATTTAATTTTTCTTAAAAATGTAGATAATCTGGATCCGATATACTACTTAGCATGTCAGTGATTATAACTCAAACTTTTAACTCCACTGAGAAGAATATACTTGAATACTTTGGTCCTTCTTCTGTCATGTCCTTCTGCTAAATTTTTATCTATTCATAAAAAAATACATTTTTTATATTTTTGAGATATCAAATATCATTTTATTTGAGTCAGTCTGTTTATAAATAGTAATAAGAACTTGAAATAAACATGAATTAAAATTATTTAAAATCAATTTATGCATAATAACTTTTAAACAATTTAGATGAGATTTTTTTAAAATTATATCCATAATTTAATTTATATTTACAAGAAAAAAACTCAGTTCAATTTTCGTTATTTTCACCTCTATATTATAATAGAGAAAATTATATAAATAAAATATATAATTACTTTCTACTTAATATAAAGAAACAATCAAAGTTTTGAAGAAACTTGTACTATTATAACATCCGAACAATAACTCAAAAAAAAAAAATATTTATTCAACGTTGAATTACAATTTTATATTGTTAGAACAAATTTTATTAAAATTTGGTGACAGCATAAAATTTATATAAACAAGCTATAGAATATATTTTTTATTGATAGAGACGTTTGTACATATAATCTATGTGGAAGTAACTTTTGATCTAAAAGTAGGATTTGAAAAAATAACTAAACTAAAAATTATATGACTAATTTTGTAGTTAGTAATTACAATGACTGTTATTTAATATTTTTCATATATTTGTTTTAAGAAAAAAAGTAAAATAAAATTAAAATTAACTTTATAATGTGTTGATTTTAAATTATGAATAACTTAAATTCATTTTAAAAAATTATAAAGAAATTTCTTGCAACACCCTTGTTGATATAATTATACTTTAAGGCTTTTAAATATAATAATAAATATGTTACTTTACCGAACTTATCTGATCTTCTAATACATATATTAATTTCATCTATTATATATACAAATATAATGTAATTTATTTTTATAATTACAAAACAATTAATATATAATTTATTGAAAACTGAAAACACCTCAGTCAATTCAGAAAAATTAAAGCCAAAACTGTAAACGTTTTTTGACAAAATAGAGCATATATAATAAATAATATATTTAATTTTTTACATATTGCATTGAATGTACATAATAATATTAAATGTATATTATCACTACATGGCATTATTTAATATGATATTTATTATATATATTAATTGTAATATATATATATATATATATATGAGTTATATATTAAAGTTATTGAAAAACAATGATAATAATCTGCTATAGAAACAAATTAATATCTTAAAATATGTATTTATTTTTCAAATCATTACTTAAGAAAGTAAATTAACAAAATAAATAAATGTATAGTATCATCTAACTTTGTCAATCGTTTTTTTCTTTCATATCATATCACCGTTAAAAAAATTTAAATTTTCTGTCAATTTTGTTTTAAAAAATTTTCATAAAAAATACTTATAAATTTTGTTATAAAAAAATTTACAGTAAATTGGTGTCAATTTTTTTACAAAATATTTTGTATAAGACACTTTTCATAACAAATTTTGTAAGATATACTCACAAATTTTATAATTTTATAGGAAATTATTACCCACGAAAAAATTACTTACCAAATAAAATTCTTAAAAAAAATAACAAAAACAAATTTTTCTTACAAATATTTTTAATAAATTTAAAAAAAAAAATGTAATATGAGAATTTTTATTAGTATATCATTATATTGCTGCTCCAACACAAGAACTCCATGCAAATATCATCATTGTCCAAATTCGAACATGTGAAACATCAAAGTCAAAAAGATGAATATAATTAGTTTACAAAGTCTAATTAATTCAGTGAAATCTCTTTACAAAATAATTAAGAACCTATTTTATTTGAAATCATACTATAAAAAGGTAAGCATTTGTAAAATTTTTAAATTATATCTATGACATTCTTAAATTTATTGCACTATTTACATAATCTTTTTATGTTATTGTAGTATCGTATTACAAGTGTTTTGCTCTATAAATATAAAATATGAAGAATCCATAAGCATGACTAAGACATTGCATGAAGAAGTAAATTCAATCTTGGAAGACCATTTAAAAAAACATCAAAACTAATAATTAAATTAACAGTTAATAATGAAAATTAAAAGTTTAAAATGGACTAAAAAAATTAAACAATCATGGTGATAATTTCTTTAAAATTATATAATTTATCAAAATGATATTTCGCTGAGAAAGGAAAAATATTTTTTTTACTTATGTTATGATCAAATATTTTTTTAGAAATATTTAAAATTATATTTCCTTTCATCGCTTTAATGATGTCATTTCTATATTTTGTTATCCCATTTCAATTTATATAAAACTAGATAAATGATTATTTTGATCCTAAAAAGTGTAAATGAATGTTAATTTAATTTTATAGCGATGAAAATTTTCGATATATGTTGCAATCTAGATCGTGACAGGAGTTAGGAGTTGAAAAATAAAGTTTAGAATCGTCACTATAATTTATTCTAAATAAATTACAGAAAAATTATAAATAAGACATAGTCTGCAAAAATCATATTTTAGATTTGGGAATAAGTAATTACGCGTGAGGGACATATTAGTGTGACATCTCACTTAATAGATAAATTATAACAAATAAAACACCACATATTATAATAAAATAGAGCATGCGACATAAAGTATATAAGAATCAACCATTACAGTTATCCGAAATATACTGGAAAATAAATATCAAGGGCATCTAACAATGCCATAACATGTCTAAGAAATGTAAAACAATTTAGCAAAACATTACTCATAGAGCAAGGAATTACAAAAATCAGTTTGTTCCAAAAGGTTCCCAAAAGGGTCATGACTAAAACCTAGTCTAAACAGTTGCACCATATTTTGAAGAAGCAAGTTATTGAGCACAAATAACATGTGATAACAAATCATGACAAATTCTCTAACTCAATTATCTGGTACATGTAATGAGATCGGATTCACTAGTTGCTTGTACTTGTGGTGACATTTACTGCTTTGTAAAGTCATTGTCAATGGGTTTCACCCTACCACGCACAAGGTTAGTCCATGATCATCTAGGTTCATTATCCTACCAGAGGCTAGGACCTCTCCTACTACTCTCACCACATAAACCAGTCTACTCTATATGAGTCTGACTGATTCACTAGAGTGTCAGGATGTAGCCCTAATTGAATCTTTATTTCATTACATACATTACATACCATAAATATATTCTCACACATCTATTATCATTTCATACCAAGCACATTAATTTCAGTCTCATTACATCACATAAAACATATATGACATCATACTTTGTGCTTTTAAAAAGTAAATCAATATCAATCATGAAACAAAACCAACAATTACACTTTTCCCTTCACGAATCTCTCTCAAACTAGAAGTTTTCATTCAAACGAAAGGGATTCTTTCGCTCAAGCGAACCCTTCTTGCTTGGGCGAGGGTTCGAACAATGGCACTGCAAGTTCTTGCTTAAGCTAAACCTTCTCGCCTGGGCAAGATTACTCTCGTTCAAAAGCTAAGACTCCTCCCTTAAGCGACCACTCAAGCATAAGCAAGGGTGAGTTTCTATTATTCTCGTTTAGACGAGAATTGTTCGCTTGGGCAAGAAAAAAAAACTCTTCACCTGCTCACACATGCATCAATTAGAAATTCCAGTTCAAAAAAACATGCAATCAACTCCATTCCATACAATCATCAATCCAGTACATTTCAACATCCAATCTCAGGCAAAAACCAGAAAAATCACTTTAAAAGCTTTTGAGTTCTAGCTTCCCTTACCTTGACTGATGCTAAACTTGAGGGGAAGAAAACTCCAAGTGAAAAGCACTAGAAAACCCAAAATACAGCCTAAGAAGCTAACATGCAAGAACACAAGGGAAGAAAACATGAGACTTTGATGGAACTCAGACAAAGATAAGACTTCAGAGGCTGAAAATGAGAGAATGCAAAGTTAGGGTTGACTTACCAGGAGAAAATGAACAATTAGCTTGGAGGAGGATTTTGCAAGGGCCCTAACTCACCTTCTACTTCAAAGAAGAGAAAGAAAGGTGAGTTCTTTTTGAGTGAATGAGAGAAGCTGAGTAGGAAAAGCTGAAGAGTTCTCTTTTTGAAAAGAAACATGTGGGTTGATCTTAGGCTTGTTTAATCAAACTGGGCCCAAAAATTTTAAAAACAGAAGTGGGCTTCACCATTAGCACCCTACAACGTCTATCATAAGCGATTACATTTAATTAAATATGCAAAACAGATGTGATTTTTATAAATATTTATTTTCCCAAAAATAAGAATAAAATAGTGTATAAAAGAAACAAAATATATATTTTTTGGACCTGAAAATGATTAACCTTGGTCCTACTTGTCTCCATTCATGATGAAAACTCAGGAACCACGTAGTCAGTGGCGGAACTTGGACAAAAAATTTAGGGGAGCCAAATAGATTTGTTATATATAATTTTTTTTAGTTAGAAAAAAAGCTCTTCATCTTTTCTCTTCATTTCCTCTGCTTAAAATAAGCACACATAATAGTAGAATTCAAAAAAAATATCACTATCATTCACTATTATATCATGCTATTATTTCATGATACCAAACCATGAATATCATTTTAGATAAACCCTTCGTACATTATCAATTTGATTTTGTGGTATTGTCAAATTTGAGACTGTTTTTCTCGCGTTATAATGAATTTTTAAATTCATTATATTATAATTCTAAAAACTTTGGATATTTATTTTGTATTGTCTTGAATTCTTGGTTCTCATGAAATTTCTCAAGTTTAGTTAACGTATATGCATTTTTTTCATCTTTATCACAAACCTACCTCTTTAAAAAAAAAGAATCATTTTTTTTACTTTTTATCATAATCTTTCTAATATAAATTTATCATCTCTCACCTATCTAAAAAAAATAAAATTTATATTCACAATCACAATTATCACAATGCAAAACATAACAAAACTCATACCAAAATAAGCAACATTGTATGAATTCAAAACTTTAAAAAAAAAATTACCATAGGCAGCAAAAAACACAAAATCCCTAAATTTCACAATTAAGGATTATAATAATATGGGAAAAATTATAATTAGGGTTCATACCAATTTCATAAAAGAATCCCTAAAATCATAAGTAGGGTTTTATTAATTTGGGATAAACATTCTAAAAAGAATCATAAATTTAACATACATAAATCATAATAAAATATTAACCTTGATCTGAGAGATCATGTAATAATGTATACTTCAATCTCAATTTATGTGTTTTCTAACCTCTATTTCCCAATTTATCTCTTTGTATTTATTTCTATTCACACACTTTCATCATAATTTACATGGTGGAAAGATCTTATAGTAAGAAAAAAAAAACCCTAATCTCTTTTATAAATCAATGTCTCCATTAAATTTTTTTTATTTTATCTTTTATTATAATTTTTCATAATATAAATAATATATAAATATAATTTAAAAAATATATAAATATATATAAAAAAATTCAAAAAAAAAAATTGGGGGAGCCACGGCTCCCCCTTGTCACCACATAGGTCCGCCCCTGCACGTAGTTATAAGCTGAAAACATTTGGGGATAGAAAAAGTTTTAATATATTATTTTTTAATTAATTTTAATATAATATTTTGAAGCACAACATTATAAAATTGAAAAAAGAATTCCAAATAATTTTAAAACAACTAAATTAGAAGTGTATCCAAAGTGATTTAAAATAATAAAATAACCAAATTAGAAGTGCATCTAAAGTGGTTTCAAAATATTGAAATAACCAAATTAGAAGTGCATCTAAAGTGATTTCATAGTATTGAGATACCCAAATTAGAAGTGTAGCTAAAGTGATTTTAAAATCTTGGAATCAGTGGCAGACTATAATAGAGGCAGGGGAGACTATGGCACCCCCAAAATTTTTTATTTTTTTTTAAATTTATGTATTTAAAACTTTCAAAGTTTTTTAAATTATGTATGCTAAAAAAATTTGATTTTTTTTATAATTTATGCAATTAAAGATTTTGAAACTTTTTAAATTATGTATAGTATTTAAACTTTTTTAAATTATGTGTAGTATATCAAAAATCAAATAAAATTAAATTAAATCTTTTTTATTTGATTTATAAATCATAATATTTAATATTAATTGATAATAAAATTTAAAATTAAATATAATAAAGAATAAAAAAATTTATTAAGATATTTTTTGTTTGTCTCCTGAGTTTCTCACATATTGTTCTCATATTTTACTTTTGCTTGTTTTTTTTTTGTTTTTAAAGAGAAAAATAATCTTTGTCTCTACTCTTATCTCTTATATGTTCTCTTCCCTTCTTGAAAAAAATATTTTTTTTTGTCTTACTTGATAGTGAAATATTAGTTTAATAATTAAAATTATTTTTTATCTAACAAACTTTTTGTATATTCATTTTTAAGAATATAGAAAAAAAAATATTGTGTTGTGTATTCTTTTCATAACCGATTTGTAATTGTAGCTTAATTATCATGAATTTTTATTTTAGTATTTACGCCTCAATTTTTTATTAGATTATGACAAATTATTCTTTAGTCTTAGTCTTTAAAAAAATAATGGTAAAGAATAAAAGAACAAATTATATTTTAAAAATGATAAAAAGGAAATTGTGTGAAGATGAAAACAAGACAAACTCAACTTTTTCACATATATTCTGAACCATGATACTACTCACTCAATTGTCCAATTATAATTTTTTTTTTCTTAAAGTTCAAAGTATTAGAGGTGAGTCATTAATATAATAGAAAAGTTGTTTTTTGTAAGGAAGATTATCAAAACAAGATTGTTGAATAAAGATGGTAGGTGAATTTTTTGCTGACATTTTGTTTATTTACATTGAAAAAGAAATAACTGAAAATTTTAATTTTGATCAAATTATTAATGAGTTCAAGAATATGAAAAAACAAATGACAATAATTATGGTTATACTAAATTATGCATTTATTATCTTTATCTCAGGGACAATAATTAAAATATAAAAGTTTGATTGTATTATTTTGACTCTCACTAAAATATTAATCAAGATCCGTCAGTGCTTGGAATAATCAAATTATAATTGGATTTAAAATGATTTTAAAATCTTAGAATAATCAAATTAAAAGTAGATCTAAAATAGTTTTAAAATATTAAAATAATCAAATTAGAAATATTTTTAAAGCGGTTCTAAATTATTTAAAAATGTTTTTTTTTCATATTTTTATTATTTTTTATTAATTATCATTAAAAATACATTTTTAATATTACTTTAAAGCATATTTATTTTTATATTTAATAAATTTGGTGAACACTTGAAAATATAGAACGCTAAATAAAAAAGTAAACGTATGACTGATAGGATAGAAATTAAACCCAAAAAAAGTAAGGAAATGTAAATAGTGAAATCGCGTGGTACAAACAGTAGATAGAGTGTAAATGAAAGGGACTATAAATAGTAAAATGTGAGGTGCAACAAGCAGAAATTTAGTGCACACAATATTTGTACACAATTTCGTACAACAGAATGTTCGTACAAGTAGAGATGAAACAGGATGAGTTTCATTATTCCATACTCATCTTCAGATAAAAGTTAATTCTCATTTCATGTTTAAATTCAACACCGATAAATTTTTGTCTCATTTATATTCTTATCAGATAACGGGTATATATTTATACCCAAATCTGTTTTTCTAATATTTTAATATTAATTAATTAATTTTTATAAAATAATACAAAATTTCAGTTAAAGGAACATAATATTATCAATTATTCAATATTAAATGGAGAGTAATTTCTTTAATTTCAAATACTTTGAAAGAAATTATAATTATATAATTTTTAAATTAGAATACCAAATAAAAATTCATGAGAACAAAAATATTTATAATTTGCAACTGTTTATAGATGATAACATTTAAAAATATATTTTAAAAAGTATAAAAGGAAAACAAATATTGAAATTAAATAATATTTTAAATGCCTATTTCCTTAAATGTTTTAAATTTTACTAATTTTTTTTTATACACTAATAAAAATTATAATACATCACTTTGTAAAAATCATAAAAAAAAGAAAGATTAAATTAATAATAATAGAATTTAACATAGATATTTGATCTTTTGAACTTCAAAATATATTGAATGGTGATAAAAAAATTCATGGCAATTACATTAAATTATAATATTATAATAAATGAAATTTATTTATACAATTACAATGATAAAATTGCGTGTATGATGATGAGTTAAAAAATAAAAATAATTATATAAAAAATATCAAAATAGTATTCTACATGATAAAAATAAATAACAAAAATAAATATTGAAAAAAAATGATGAAATGTGTGTCTTAAAAATAATTTAAGAAGCCATTAAATGAAATCACACAATAGAAAAAATATGATAAGATGAAAAATACCTTGCAGATTTAAAAAAACTTTTCAAATATAAATCTAGTTGTTGGTTGGAAGATAATGAAAATTGTTTTAACAAAACAAAATAGTTCTTCAAATAAAATAAAAATCAATACTAATAGAATAAAAAAGATAAATTATCTATATAACTTAGTAAATGAAATGTTTATCTTATTGAACCCTTAAATTAAGAATGTTAAACATTCTCTTGTGAAAATAAAATATACAATAAATAAAAATATTATAAAATAGTGGAAATATTCAAATGTTAGATATTAAAAATATTTAATTGACATATATCATTTGAACATAATTGCATACAAGTCGTGATAAGTAAAAAAATATCTTGTTGATGTAGATGGATTTTATGACAAGCAAAACAATTTAAAAAAATAGAAAATAAGAAGTATATATTTATATATAAATATATAAAATGTTACTTAATATGCTATAAGTATTTTAATAATTTAACAGGAACAAGGATATGGGGATCAGAGACGGATATATACATCCTCATCCTAATACCCAATTGAAAAAAATAAATATTTCTCATATCTACACCCATTTAATGCGAGAATTTTACATAAAAAATGAGACTATCAAAATAAGACTATAAGTATTTTAATAATTTAGACAGAAACGAATATTATGGTGAGTATGAGGATAAAACATGTATATCATTCCCATTTCCAAACCATAACAAGGGGCTACGAGGATAGTAAAAACAGGCTGCAATGAACAAATAACATGTGGTGTATGTAGTGAATGTGCAAGTGCAGCTAGCGATAAAACATGGTCTTACCAACAAGCATACAAGTGTAAAGAACTAAAAGGGGTCCGTAGAGTAAGACAATAACCAAAAAAATTAAGACAAACATGGGGTGCACAATGACAATAGCGGTGCAGAAAATTAAAGCCCTAACAATGAAGTGTGCGGGAAGAGTGCAAACAGTATAGACCCAACAGCAAATAAAGTGAAGACTAGGAGTGCAGAAAACTAAAAGGGTGCAAATATTAAAAAGTTGTAAGAGAAAACGTGGGAGTAGGTGTAAAACACTTGTTCAGACCCAATTTTTCTTCTTTCTTAAAAGAAAAATGATTTTTTTTCTCTTATACAATTTTAGAGGTGTCATCTTCTAAGTAATTTTTCATTTTTATTTTTCTCATTTTCAAACCTTCTCGGAAATTCCTAGACACAATGGTCTTCACGGAGTAAATGGAGTGAGAGAAAAAGATGGGGTGGGGTGCACGAAGTAAAACACCTGTCCTGATCCAATTTTTCATCTTTCTTCAGAACCCCAAGATATAAGGGTCTTCATCTTCTTCTCTCACGTGAGGGCAGCCTTCATCTCCGTTGAGCTTAGACCACAGCAGCCACAAGGGCCTTTGACGTACCTCCATTTCCGTGGAGCCAAGCCGCCACCACCAGTCCACCGCTGCTGAAAACCGGTGGCACGTGACTTCTCTCCTCATTTTCTCTAAAACGCAAAAGGGAATGACAATGCCTCCATTCTTTCTCCTTCATCGCAAGGGCACACACGAGCCAGGTCCACAGCCGCTGTGCCACACACTACTGTCGCCGCCGCTCACCTCCATAACCAAAAGCTTCATCACCGCCGCCAAGCCGCCTCGACATCTCGGCGACAGTCACGAACCCGAGAGTTCCACAGTTGGCTGTATCGAAAGATTCCCGTTTGTTTTTTTTTTTTTATCATTGATCGAGTGCAGATAAAGTTGGTAATAAAGATTTGTGGAGATGAAGTTGGATAATGGAGGTAAGCATTGGTGGTGTTGTGTGTTTCGAAATGAAATGAAGATGAAGGAGATGATAGTGAATGTGTGTTTCGAAATATCAGTTAATGGAGATGAGTGATGGAATCTGAATGGGAAAAACGAAAAATAGGAATAGGATGGAGAGGATGAAGGGATGGTGTGTGAAACTTGTTCTGAAGCTGTGATGGTTCTGTAGAAATGGTGTGAAAAATTGGATGGTGGTTATGTGAATGTCTAAGAAATGGAGATACATACCTCTGTGTGTGTGTGAGTGTGTCATGAAGTTGGAGAATGGAAATGAATGGAGGGAGAACATTGTAGAGATGATTGAGATCATGGAGGTGTAGATGATGATGATCAATGGAGATGTGTGTTTTCGGAATTGGGATGAAGGTAGTGCCGTTGGTCTGGGAATCATGTGATGAAAGAAGATATGGTTTTGGAAAGTTAGTGATGGGTGTGGATGAGTGTACAGAAAAAAAGTCAGTGAGTGGGAAGAGGAAAAAGTTGGTACATGTGGCACCTTCTGAGTGGAAAGAATGTTTTAGGTAGTATTAAAAGAAAAAAAGGGACTGTGAATGTAGAAACTTGGGCTATTAGCCCTATTAGCCCATTTCTAAAGAGGGAGAGGGATGAAAAGATGAGTCAAGATTCTCTACAATTTTTTTTGTGTTGTTTATTGTTGAGTTTTCAAAATATACTATGTTATATGTTGGTACTTTAATAAACTTTTTAATTAATTTTAAAATATTAAAATAAGTGCCTATCACTGTATTTTAAAGACACAATAAAGGATTAATATTAAATTAGGTATGTTTAATATATACCAACCAAGGGGTGTTGAATTGGTATTTCAAGATTTACTGGAATTTGAAAGATTCTTGAAACGTTTTTTAACAAGGAAAGAAAGGAGACAACATATTTTCATACTGATTTGATTCAAGATGAATCTACCTTCAATTTCTTTTAAGCAATCCAAACTTATAAGATTTCCACTAAATCAATAAAGGTCAAAGAATTATAAGATCACTTAAATAATCCTAGAGACTCTAATGACACAAAGAACTTGATTCACTAATCAAGAACTATCCCTAGATGGAGTGCTTCATACAATTGCAACTAGACATTCATCTACACAGTGAATAATAATGAAACAAAATATGTAATTCAAAAAGAAAAGGAATAAAATTCAAAATGAAAAGGAACAAATACACTTATTGTTGTGCAAAAATGATAGTTGGTCCCTAATGTCAAGTTTGATCTCCCAATATTAAGTCCATCCTTAATCTCTTCAAACACCCAGCAAAGTAATCTCTCAAGAACTTAAGAATTACCTTTTCTCAATCTCTCAAATTAAGTTTTTGATTCTAAGTTTCGTGTTTTTCAAAATGAATTTGAAATTTGTTTTAAAAAGAGAACTCTTATGGTGAGATTAATAGATTAGAAATTTTACCTAATCGATTATCGTGGTTGAATTTTGATTGCATTAGTTGTAGTGCATTTCGATAATCCATTAGATAAGTTGCTAATCCATTAAGAAATTATGTAACACTTATATTTATGCAGTTTAAGATTTGTTAGCAGTGATGAATCTTTAACCAATATTTTGGGTACCAAGATTTTAGTTGAATTACTCTTTTAGTCCATATCTTTTCCAAAAATGTCAAGTTGGTCATCTAGTTTTTTTTTTTGGTCCTGGTCCCAATTTTTTAAAAATTGATGGAATTTGGTTCTTTTCGTTAAATTTATTGAAGCATTGCAAAGATTTTTCAACAAAGTTGACACTAGGATTATGTTAATTATACCAACAAACAAACATACTTATTCACAACTTCAATTTTGATAAAAAAAAAAACTTGATTTGATAAAAGAAATTAACGAAAAAAGACCAAATTGCATCATTTTAAAAAAATCGGGACAAATTGAGACTAAAATATTTGAAAGACCAACTTAATATTTTTGAACGAAAATAGGAACCAAAAGAATAATATCAAAATTTTTTATATACACTAGTAAAAATATTGTATTTACTTTTTTATGATAATAAAAAATAAAAAAATTATATTAACAATAATTATTATTTCTATAAAATTAAATACAAATAATATTTATAATTTTAAATTTATTTTCATTCATAATTATTAAGTTTAAAAAACAATCAAACAAAAAATAGTTAAATTAAACAAATGATCACTTAAAAGATAATATTAATAAAATAATTATTTTAATGTTAACAAATATTTAAAAGGTAAAATTGAAAAGGACTTTTCCTTTATATATAAATATAGATGTATAAAAAAATTAGAATATAAAATATATTAAAAATATTAAACTTTTAAAATGTATATTTAATATTATATATAAAAATTTATAATTATAAAAAATAAATTTGGGGGGCATGACCCCTCTGTTAAGTGAAATGTACGCTAGTATTGGATAGATTAATCTAAGTAGTTCTAAGCCTGACTTACATTGATCTTAAACATGCACGATCTATTTAACTTAATACTAGTGGTGATGATGCTTAACCATGTTGTTTGACTTTGAATATCATCAAAACTTTATTTGATTAATTATCCCCTTTCAACCATCCATAACAAACAAACAAAAATACAGCAAAAATCTAAATCCGGAAAAAAATAACATGGAGAGGTGAAAGTAGAAAATGTTGGGCTATTAATTCATTTCAAAAGAGAGGTGAAAGTAAGTAGGAAATGTTGGACTGTTAATTCATTTCAAAAGAGAGGTGAAAGAATTAATGGATTTGGATTCTTAAGGCAAAGAATGTCTTTCTAACCAGCAAAAATTAGATAATATAAAAATAAAAAGATTAAAACACAAATTTAAAATTAAAACTAAAATATTTTTATTATTTTTCTTTAAATTAATTTATTACTTTTAAAATGAAAATGAATGATAAAATTTAGAACAACGTTTATATAACTCCTACAATTAATTAAAAAAAAATTCTCATCAAAATGATGCATACATGATACTGGATAAAATTATGAATACGTACAAAATGATATCAAACAATATTGCTTTATAATATCTTTTTTTTTCAATATTTTTTATTTTATAAATTTTTAAAATAAATTTAATTATTCAGGATATTTATAGTATTGATTGATTAATCTCTTCAATCAAGTCGAACAAGAACACAAGAGTTGCTTAGTGAGAATTTTATTGTGGCAGGAATGATAGAGAGTTTGGAAGAATATTGATTGTAAGACCCACAAGGAGGATGTATGTATGTAGCATAGTTGTATCCGGTTAGTTTGTTGATAGTGTATGATTTATAGTAGTTGCTTGCTGTTATAGGTTAGTATATAAGTTCATTTTTGTTCATTTTGGTACATTTAACTTTTACTTCCTTTTATCAATAATATTCACACTCTTCATCTTCTATATTTTTCATACTATCATTGTGATACATTAAAGTGGAAATAGTCTGTTGTAAATAAGAACATGGATTACATAGTAGTTTGACATTTGTTTGAAAGAAGAAATGTAAGACGAAAAAAATGTGTACATTGACCTCATCTCTGTTCATTGACCTCTTCTTACATAAATTCTCAATTTGTTGAATTATAATCTTATATTGTTATAACAAATTTTATTAAAATTTGATGACAGCATGAAATTTATATAAATAAAATATAATTTTTTTTTATCATAGAGACTTTTGTACATATAATTTATCTGGAAGTACTTTTGATCTAAAAGTAGGATTTGAAAAAATAACTAAACTAAAAATTATATGACTAATTTTGTAGTTAGTAATTACAATGACTGTTATTTAATATTTTCCATATTTTTCTTTAATAAAAATGTAAAAGAAAATTTAAATTAATGACTTTAAATTATGAAAAACTTAAATTCATTTTAAAAAATTATAAAGAAATTTTTTGTAACAAACCTTGTTAATATAATTTTACCTTTTAAATATAATAATAAATATTTCACAACTTAACTAATTCTTCTAATAAATATACTAAATTTATCTATAAATACAAATATAATTTGATTTATTTTTTATAAATTACAAAACAATTAACATATAATTTATTGAAAACTGAAAACAACACCTCAGTCAATCAGAAAAAAATTGAAGACCAACTGTAAACGTTTTTTTGACAAAATTATAGTATATATAATAATTTTTTTGACAAAATTATAGTATATATAATAAATATTATGTTTAATTTTATATATATATTGCATTGAATGTATATAATAATATTAAATGTAATATTAAAAAAATTAACTGCATGACATTATTTAATATTATATTTATTATATATTAGATGTAATATATATAAGTTGTGACATCCCATTTATTAAAAAATTTTAATAAATAAAACATCACATATTATATTATAACAAAATAGAGCATGTGACATAAAATTATAAAATTTTAGAGGACTTAGTTATCTAAAATATACTGGAACAAAAATATCATGGACACATAACCATGTCATAAACAAGTCTTAGAAACATAAAACAGTCTGTAAAAAGGTTTACTTATCAGAGCAAGGAATTACAAAGATCAGTTCTCTAAAAAAATGCTCAAAAGAACAATAATTAAAACCTAGTCTAAACAACAGCATTTCCACCACCTGTACGATCATCAGGAGTCTCTACATCTGCTCATACCAAAATTGGTGATCATTGCAAAAGGAAAACAGAACAAGGGTAAGCTAATGAAAATAATTTTTAATAGATAAGTTATTAAGCACAAATAACATGTGATAGCAACCAATAAAAGACCCTCTAGCTCAATTATCCGGATACATGAAATGAAATCGGATTCATTGGTTGCTTGCACTTGTGGTGGTCTCTACTGCTCTGCGGAGCCATTGCCAATAGGTTTCACCCTACCACACACAAGGTTAGTCCATGATCATCTAAGGTCATTATTCTGCCTGGAGACTAGGACTTCCTGCTACTCTCACCACATGAACCAATCTACTCTATGCGAGTCTGACTGATTTATTAGAGTGTCAGGATGCAACCTTACTTAAATACTTGAATCTTAAGTCACTACACACACTACTTGATCATCAAAAGGGATTTCTCCATGAAATTCCCACACCAAGTCCACATCTTATCTCTTAGAACATTATCATCTCATACTAATCATATTAAATACAGTGCCAATACACCGCATCATACATTCACAACATCATATATCATACTTTTGAGGAGTTAAATAACCAATCATAGAAGAAATCAAGTAAATAAACACTTCCCTACACCAATCTTGCTCAAGCTATAAATTTTCGCTTAAGCTAGGCATTCTTGCCTAGGCGAGAGCTCGAACAGTGGGTACTGTGAGGTTCTGCGAGTTCTCGCTTAAGCGAGACCTTCTCGCCTGAGCGAGATTGCTCTTTGCTCAAAACTGAAGTTTCCCTCCTGAGCGACAACTCGAACAAAGTCAAAGGTGAGTTTCTTCTGTTCTCTGCTCACTTGGACAAGAATAGCAGATTTCTCACTTGTTCACACTTGCAAACTTAGAAATCCATATCAAACCACACACAGTTCATTTCAATATAAACAGAAACATCAACCAGACATTTTAAACATGAATCGGAACCAAAAACAAACAAGATACTTCAAAAACTTTACAAATCCTACCTTCCCTTACCTCGAAACTACAACTTTTCCTGATGAGGAAAGTGTTAGTTTTGAAATAGTGAGTTTGGCCAAGAAGGGGGGTTGAATTGGCTTTATAAAACTTTTTTCGAAAGCTTAAACTCTTTTTCAATTGAATCTAATGGACTGGAAAGTTTGGATGTGAATGCAGCAGACCAGTACACTTTCAGTCGATTAAAATATAAAACAGCAGACTAAATTGTTCTTGATGCTATGAAACAGTCGATTAAAAATACAAAACAGTCGGCTAAAATACTGGAGAATTATGTAGAATACAGAATTTTCAAATTTAACTCAAACAACAATCTTTTACAACCAAGACATGTTCCAATCAGTATTTATAACAAGTATAAAGCCTCAGATTACACAAGAACGCATTAAATCACACCAAAGATCAAATTTCTTGGTTTTCTTGAGTTTTTAAAGAGTTTCAAAGAGAGTGAGATGAGGGAAAGAAGAATGCACAATTGTTTTATACTGGTTCACTCGATCACAGAGCTACATATAGTTTTCCAGGACAACCTGAGCCTGATTTCCACTATATTCAAAAGTTTTACAAATCAAACACCAAGATTACACTTTTGAACACAAAGCACACAAGACTTTTGACTCACACAAAAATCTAGAACCACAACCTACAAGAATCACACTTGCAGACCTGAAATCACATCAGGCAAACCACCCAGAGGCACAAGAATGTCCAAACCTGATGGTGATTGTCCCTAGCACACCATACATGTGTTCTTCAAGCTACTCACAAGCCAAAATGCCTCCAAGATCAACCAAGATCTTCAAACACGAGTTGCAGTTGTGTATTTCAGAGAGAAAACGCTTCCCAAAGATGAATGACACGATTTCGTTCAGAAAAACTCATATTCGCACCTCTGCTCGCGAAAACACAGCTTATATAGTCTGGTTTAAGTGAAAACAGTCGATTGAATTTTTCGTATAGTCAGCTGATTTCACTTGACTTAAGTGAAATCAGTCGATTGAAAAATAATTCAACTGACTGAATGCATTCATACCAGAAACTATATACAACAAACCTTTTAACATTTAACATGTTATATACAGATTTAATACACTAAAATTTAATCTTCAAGAGGATCTTCATAAAACACTTAAGATCTTCATGCACATGACTTTATCAATTCTTTGCTTCAAGCTTGTTTGTGCCAACAGAGCCCTAGGTGGAGAGGAATACCACAACTTCAAAACATACTAAGAAGCTGACAAACATGAGCACATGGACCAAAATGAGTCTCTAATAAAGACCCCAAGAAAGAATCAACATAATTGAACTGGAAGAGAAGAAAGGACGGAGGTTTGGAGTTCAACTTACATGGATGAATGAAATGTTCGTTTTGATTAGCGGAGTACGAAGCAGAAGTCCCATATTCAATGGTTGCAATTGACTTAGGGAGGGAAAGAACAATAGTTGTGAAGAGTAGAGAAAGTTGAGAGAAGAAGACAAAATAAGGGAACTGAAAAGTTTTCTGAAATGAGAAAACAAGTGGACTGATTTGAGCTTTTTACTAAAATTGGGCATAATCCTGAAATAAAAAAAGTGGGCTTTTCATTAGTTATATATTAAAATTATTCCAAACAATGATAATAATTATTTAATAAAACTACTGTATAAAAATTTAAAATCTTCAAATATGTATTTCAATTATTTCTGAAAATTATTTTAAGAAAGTAAATTAACAAAATAAATAAATACACAGTATCATCTAACTTAATTAATCAAAAATTGTTTTTTTCTTTAATATCATATATTTTCCAAATTCTTCGAACATGTGAAACGTCAAATAAGTCTGAATACAATTTAGTTTACAAAGTCTAATTAGTTCAGTTAAATCTCTTCATACGAAATAAATAAGAACCTATTTTATTTGACATTATAGTACTGTATAAGAAGGTAAGCATTTGTCAGAGAGTTTTAAATCATATCTATGACATTCTTAAATTTATTGCACCACCTACATAATCCTTCTTTTATGTTATCTGTAGTATTTTATTACAGTGTTTTGCGCTATAAATATAAAATATGAAGAATCCATAATAATATTAAGGATGGAAGCATCACTAAGACCAAAAGACATTATCATAATATGGAAAGACAGTAAAAATAAAGGGTAGATTCCATTAATAAATTAACAGTTAATAATGAGAATTGAAAGTTTAAAGTGGACTAAACAAATTTGACAAAAATCAAATGTCATAATTTCTTTAAACTTATGTAATTTATATTTGTCTGAAAAGGATAAATATTTTCTTTATTTATCATCAAATATTTTTTTACAAATATTTCAAATTATATTTCCTATAATTGCATATCACTTTAATTATGTCATTTTTATATTTTTTTATCTTATTTCAATCCATATAAAGGAGTTAACTCGGCCGAGTTTAGGTTAATATCGATTTGGAAGCAAACTCATTTTTGAAGCAAACTCGGCAAACCGAGTTAAACTTGTGAATCTGCAACCGAATTAGCAAATCAAGATGGTTTCTTTTGTAAATCTGAAATGATCCATTTTCTACTTGTGATAGTATTATATTCGTGTTATTCATGGTTGTAGATTATTGGTGGTCACTATTGTCTTTGGTTGTCACATTCTTGTTCGTAGGTAGTTACTCGAGGTGACGTTTGTAGTGACATTAGTGGTTGCGTTCTCCTTCTTTGTGGTTGACTTCTCTCTACTCATCGTTTCTATTCCAACATTATTAATATCGTTGTTACAAGTATCTCACTCGTCTTATGGTCATTTGTATAAGTGATTTGTTCTTTCAACCTTGCGCCCGTAAAGAGAGAGTCACGAAGATGAAAGAGTTTTTGCTTGTTAATTACATCCGATGTCTTTGGATGTCAAAATAATTTTTATATTATATATATATATATATATAATTAAAATTATTATAAAAAGTAATATTTAAAAATATATAATATAATTAACAAATAATAATAATAATAATATTTCAATAAAAAATATAAAAATTATTTATAATATCATATAATAATAAATTATTATATTATTTATAAAAAATTTTATTTTTTTATCTAAAATAAACTCTTAGATTAGAATTTATAAAACTTTCACGAGTTGTGTAAACTCTGTTTCGAGTTTAAACAACCTTATCTCTTCAACCAAGTCCAGCAAGAGGATAAGAGTTGCTTAGGGTGAGAATTTGGAAAGAATATTGATGGTAAGACCTTAGGATATGGAATGGATGTATGTAGCATGGTTGCTTAATGTTAGTTTGTTGATAATCTATTATTTATATTTATAGTAGTTGCTTGCTGTTAGCTGATGTAGGTTATATAAGTTCGTTTCTATTCATTTTTGTACATTCAACTTTTATTTTCTTTTATCAATTCTTTATCTTCCATATTTTTCATACTATCATTGTAATACCGTATAGTGGAAAAGGGAGGGTATAGTGTAATTTACACCAGACATGCTCTCCTCTTACTTTTTCTTCTTGCATTTCTCCCTGTGATTGTGTGACCTAGAGTGGGGATTTCAGAATTTAGATAACATATCATCTCTTCATTTATTGTCTTATTAATTATGAGGAATTTTAATATCTCAGTATTTCATTCTCAACTTTCAAGTTCCTCTACCAAAATGTAAAAGAAAAATATCTATGGAGGTCATCTTATTTGGATAAAGATTTCTTTGATTTCTCATTTGTGACTTTTTTTTGTAGGTTGCTAAGTTAGTATACTCCCATGAGTGCCTCTCATTCATAGGGGTCTCACATGGTTTCAATTTTTATGCATCAATATCTCTGTTCCTACTATAGGATTCACACCAATGAAGAAATACTTTTTCCTCCTTATTATCATTGTGAGTCTTGTTTCAGTTAAGAGAAGTTTTTATTATCCACCTATGTTAGGTTAAAGATAAAGTTGTTTTGACTTTATCAGCTACTGTAACATTTTGAACTTACGAAATTACTGTGATTCATATTTGTATTTATTTTTTTTTTCAGCACTTATTGGTGTGACATTGGTTGTGTTTAATCAGCAGTAAACATATTGTGTCACTCACTCCTTAATCTCATACATGTTCGAAAACACTTCAACAGACTTAAAATGTTAATCAGCAGTATATTTGTCACTCACTCCTTATCTCTGTATTTTTTTACCAAAACTTATACACTAAGTCATACTAAACCAATTTAACTCGATTAACCAAAAATTAGACTATCAAAGATACTTATTATATCACACTCAAGTTAAAAAATATTAAATTAAATAAAAAACATTAGACATCTTTAAAATTCATTAATTTATGGTCATTCCACTTCTAAATTTAGATTCTCTAACCCATAACATTATCATAATTAAACTAACTTATCTTATATAGATTAAGTTTCTTGACTCTAAAAGCAATACTTACACGTAGATAACTTAAATAAACTATCTAAATATATTTTAACAAACTAAGTCTAGATTTATCTTGAATCTAATTGAGTTACATGTAAACGTATAACTTCCAAAACTTGACTAAAAAAAAGAATAAAGATGAACTTACTCATGAAAAATCTAATCACACTTTATTCTACTAATGGATCATTATGACTCTGATATTAAAAAAAATAACATATACATAATGTTAAAAAAAATAAGAGAGTAAATAAAAAAAATTTAAAATAAATAATGTTCTTTTTACAATGAAAGTGGAATAATAATTCTTTCAATTTTAAACTTTATACTTTTAGTAATAAAATATTCAAATTTTATTTTTAAGAAAACACTTCTCATCTTAACTATATTTTAGATATATATTTGACATTATAAAAATATTATTACTTTCTCTCTCTTTCTCTGAATACAACTTAAAAAATTATAATACATTTTTAGATCATTTTGTACATTATTTTTAGTAATAATATTTTAATTCACTTTTAATTCATCATTTTAATTATTTTTAATTATTTTTATTTTTATTTTTTAATAATGTGATATGATAATTTAAAGATAGCTTCTGATACTTATATACGCAATTTGGGAAGATACATCCACCAAGAACTTATAACATCTACCCTCCTCACAAACGCATTTCATTACTCTATCTCCATGCTTCTACCATATCATTATTTGTTCAAACTTGATATCTTTTTTAGAGATACAAACTATCTTCAAGAAATTGAACATATAATTTTGGCAAGTCTCACGTCAATTTAGGGAACATTTATAAATCCATATTTAAAATGTTTAGTGACTCTTGATTCTGTCTTTTAATTATTCTATTACTTTCGTTTTTTTCTTTTTTATAATGACAACAATAAGAATCAAATTTAATAATAATAATAAAAAATTCATATATACCATCTAAAACTCAATCACCACTACTCTTATGGATTATTTTCTTTTGCTAGTCTCTACCACTTTGACTAAAGAAATGGCAAACTAAAGTTTAGACACAATGTAAATTGTCAAACCAGTTTTCACAACTCATACTTGCCTTATTATTACAGAAATCTTCTATCAACTCTTCGTTATCCATTACAAAAAGTTCGCTTGGTTTTGTATGCATAAGCTTAACCCTTCGTTCATAATCATTTTGAAAGATTCATGACATCTGTTTTTGATGTAGTGTATTCTCCACCATATGACAGAAAAAAGTACACTGAAGTTGGCGTTGTCTACTTCAACTTCAACCTCGAGTCTGCATCAGAAATGTAAGTGTCTAAACCAATACGTCATGGCACTCCTTAGTATCATTAACACTTACAATCCAATGCCAAATAGAGAATGTATCATGCCAAACCATTCCTATATCTCAATTCATCAGATAGAAAGAAGAAGAAACAAAAATTATGTGAAACACAGAGCTTAAACTTTACATACAAAGACTCAACAAAAAACAAAGCAGTCTTTGAATTGGAACTTAGAAGTTCAGACTGGTGAGGATTCCTCATTTGGTTCATGCAAATTTGCAATGCAACTTCTTGACTCCAGGGATTGAAGGCTTCTAACAACTTCTACCATGGATGGTCTTTTCTCAGGCACCACAGAAGTGCAACGAAGTGCAATGTCTAAAGCTCCAATCATCTCTTGGTGAAAAGTGTTTGATATTTTTGGGTCAAGAACTTGATGCACCCCATTAGCGATGTTCACTTTCCTCCTAACCCACTTCACAATGTCAACCGAGTCACTTGACTCCGTTTCTTCTGCTTGCCTACCACTCACTAGCTCCAGTAGTACCACGCCAAAGCTGTAGATGTCCAATTGTTCAGATGCTTTCTTACTGTAACCATTTTCTGCATTGCAACAATACAAGAATGATCTTAAGAGTTTATTTCAAAGTTCAAGCTATTTCATATAAAGTGAACATCCAAGTATGCATGTTGGTCTTAATTTGTATTAAAAAAAATACAACTCTACCAATGCGTTAGCTCAATTATGGGAATGCATTTGATGTTGTTTGAACACAACTTATCATACCTGGTGCGATGTAACATGAAGATGCTGCTTCAGAGTTCAAAATTGATTGAAATGAAGCTTCTCCCACAACTCGATCAAGAGCAAAATCGGTGAGCTTTGGCTCGAAATTTGCATCCAACAAAATGTTACTTGACTTGACATTTCTGTGAAGCAAGTGAGGGACATAATCCTTGTGAAGATATGCCAGCCCTTGAGCAACTCCAATGGCAATTTTTAATCGAACCACCCACTGCAGCTGAAAATTCTGACCAGAAATCAAATCCCCTAAGCTCCCTCCATGCAAGTACTCATAAATGAGAAACACCGACTCATCGGAGTGGCAGAAACCCAGAATTTTAACAACATTCTTGTGCCTAATTTTTGCCAGAGTCTTCACCTCCGCTTTCAAACTTTTGGAGGACTGGCTTCCAAAATTGACTAACTTCTTCACAGCTATTAGTTCACCACTAGGTAAACTCACGACATAAACTCTACCAAAAAACCCACCATTTCCCATTGAGCTTTTCTCATTCATCCCTACAAGTAGATCATGCTCGGTAATCCTGAGAGGATAAAAGAACACTGAGCGCCAGACCCCTACTTGATTCCCCTTGGAATATCTCCTATACAAAATAAAACCACCAACAACAATGCCAGTTCCAACAACAAAGGCTAAACTGATGAGAGCACATGCTAAGGTTGTAATGCCACCAATGTGGCGTCTTGGCATGTCATCAGAACAAGAGTTAGGCAATCCAGGGCCACAAAGACCAGGGTTTCCGTCCAAAAACGAGGCAGGGAGACCAGAAATCAAGGAGTATGGTACTTTACCCGATAACTGATTGTAGGAGACATTGAAAAGAGCAAGCTTCAAGTTCTGAAGTCCTTGTGGGATTAAACCAGTGAGATTGTTATCTGAAAGATCAAGGTAAGTGAGTACAGGAAGCTCGGCAAGAGAAGAGGGGATTTCTCCGGTTAGACTGTTATCGGCCAAAGACAATGAAACTAGTTTCCTGCATTTTTTCAGCGCTGGTATTTGACCAGAAAGAGAATTGTGGGAGAGATTTACTATGCTCATAACAGGAGAGTCACAAAAGTTTGGAGGAAGTTCACCATCGAAACGGTTGAGAGAAGCAGAAAATCTGTATAAGCTCTTGACAAAGCCAAGACCTTGAGGAATTTTACCAGCAAAGCTGTTGTTGTCGAGCTGAACTTGCTCCAACTGAACAGCTCCTGAAATTGACTCAGGTATTTGTCCTGAGAATCTGTTGTTTTCAACTCTTATGAGTTTGATTTTGGGTAATGACCACAAGGCAGCGGGGAAATCTCCAGAGAAGGCATTGTTCTGGACTTGGAATCTCTCAAGACTCTTACATTCATCAATGGAGCTGGGTATTGAACCATTGAAGGCATTTGAATGGAGACAGAGGTTTACAAGGCCTTCTCCTTTGCAGATGCCACTTGGAAATGGCCCCAAAAGCTTGTTTTGTGAAACATCTAACGAAACCAGGTTCTTGAGAGAAGATGGTAGAGCCTGAGGAACCCCACCTGTTAGGTTGTTCTCAGAGAGATCTAAATGGGTCAAACTAACCAGGCCCACCAGAGAATCTGGAATTTTGCCTTGAAAAGAAGAGCTTTGCAACATAAGCTGCTGTAGATTTTCAAGGTCGCCGATATCCTCTGGAATCTCACTCACCAAGTAAGGATTCTGAGACAAATCAAGAACTTCAAGTTTAGTTAGATTGCCAAAGACAGCAGGCACAGTGCCTGAAAGCAAGTTGCTTCCCATGTTGAGGACTTGGAGGTTCTTCAAGGAGCCTAAGCTCTCAGGGATTTTTCCTTCTATGTGGTTTCTACCCAAATCAAGCACTCTCAAGGAAGCAAACTGAGAAATCTGAGATGGGATAGTGCCCCATATGAGGTTGGTACTGAGATTCAAAGTCTCCAAGGAAGCACACTCAGAGAGGTGAAGAGGGATGGGCTGGTTGAAGATGTTATCAGCAAGGTTTAGATAAGACAGATGTGGAAGGTCACAAATGGAAGATGAGATATCCCCAGAAAGGTTCAAGCTCTGAAGATTGATAGAAATTACAGAGAGTAAAGGTGTGGTGGAACAAGTTATTCCAGTCCAGTTACAGTAATGGTTTGATGAAGTGTTGGACCAGGTAGACAAGGCCTTCTTAGAGTCTTCAATGGAGGCCTTGAAGGAGAGAAGGGTGTCCCCTTCTGAAGAAGATGAACTGAGATCGAAGATTGAAAGGGACACAGAGAGAAGGAATAGGTATGTACAGAATGTAGTAGTGGCCATGAGCTTGGTGACTGCAAAAGAACTTGCTTTGAGTTGAGTTGTTCTCAACGGTTTCTATATATCGGTGTTAACTGTTTAGTGAAGGAATGTGTCTAGTGAGATTACTGGAGCTCGATGGGCTGGAAAGAAAAAAAGCTTGCATTTTTACGTGCAAAAACTCATCATGGCCTTTGAGAAATTTGCTGATAAAACCACAAAAGTCTCCCTTCACTCTCTTTTTAAAGACTTTTTTCCATTCGTGACATTGTGTTCAAAAGGAATTGTATCTGGACAACAAAATGGTACAATAATTTCATCACAGAAAGAGATAGAAGGGAATCAAGAGATAAGAAAACGTAAAATGTCAAACTGTCGTAAACATAAAAAAAAGAAACACATAATATCATAGACATAAGATTAAATATGTTCTTAGTGTTTACTAATATGCTTAATGTGTCAAGTTTTACTTTTACACGGGTGATAAAATAAAGATTATTTTGTAAAAAAAAACACATGTTGGAAACCAGCAGAAACAGGATTTTACATAGATTTATGTTTCCACATTATTTTATTTGTCTGAGACACTTCCTTTAAAAAATATGAACATGTCTCTGAACTCAACATTATAAAATAGTATACTACTAAAGTTAATTTGAACTTTCTATCTACCCTAGTAACCTACCCACAGTGTCTCTTTACCTTTCTGCTCTGTTTCACTTATTAGTGTATTTATTTGTTGTTACCAGTAGTAGTAAATTTCTCCGAAACAGAGGAAACAATGTCAGGTGAGAAGTTAGAAGGCATTGTCCGAAAATAGTTGTCACTGTTATAAAGCATTGAGTGACTAATATCGCGGAACTTTTCACCCCCAAGAAGGGAAAGAGGTGAGTTTTTTCAACGTTTTGAAATCGAATCCAAAGAAGCCAACAGTAACGTAGGATTTGACCTTGGAACACCGAAACCAAAGATTTATGTATTTTATTTAGTATTGTTGTTAATATTACCTTTGAGGGGCAACGAATTGAATGCATGTTATGTAGTACCTGATTACATTGAAGACGTTTTGGCAAGGTCACTGGGTCACGTGGCCACATTGTCCATTTGTGTTCCGCAGTGGGGTCCCCTATTGACCGTCAGAACTCAGAAGTCAGAGAGCTTTGATTATGCCCCATAACCAAACAAAACTTTTCATTAAACTTCGCATCTTTTCTCCTCGGGTAAAATAAGTTCAACTGCTAATCTAATATAATAATATTTTTAATATAAAAAAGTTAAATTAAATATATTTTTAGTAATTTAATACTTTTTATTTTTTTTAAAGTATCATTTAATTTCACGTTTAGAGACTGTAAATATATTTAATCTTAAAAATTAAAATAATTTAATTAACTTTTATTTTTTTAAAATAAATTTGAGTATTTTTTTATTAGGTATTTATTATAAGAATTTTGTTTTATTCGGTATCAAAACTTTTTAAAATATTTTTAACTTATGAAGAAAGTGTTCTCGTGAGCGACAGTGTTGTTGATAAGAGACAGAGGTCCCCATCGCACGTTTCATCAGAATGGATTGGAATTACATGAACACCAAATAATAAAATAAGAGTGACAAAGGTCAAGATAAGTTGGGATATGTAACTTTTTAGTGATATATATAATAATACTGCTTCTACAAAATATACGCAGTGTTTTATTTTCTTTGCTTAATTTATTTAAACCTCCCATTATCTTATTTCAAAAAGTAAAAGTACATTTTCTTCTTAATCGATATAATAATCACAATTTTTTATATGCATGAGACCACAAAAGGAAAAAGGGTATTTGAGGAAATAAGTAAGCGTATGGGACATGAACTGGTAGATCCTCTGCTGCACACAATTTATTGTAGCGGTGGAGGACAACATGATTAATTATGAATCTAGCTCCACCAATAAAGATTTTTTTTTATCTAGGACAGAAAAATAAAAATAATAATAACTTCAATATGTTTTTACTCTTTTAAACATGAATGAAGTTTATTTGTCATACCTTTTAAATTAACAAAATAAACTATTTTCTTTCATGGTTTAACGAAATAATGTTTTCTAAAATTAATCAACCTTTAAAAAAATATGTAGGAGTGATAAAGAATTTTTGTCAATATAAAAGTTTACGTGGTTAATCGATTTGAAATTACTGTCACTTTTAATGTAACTGTTAACAAAGTGATTGTGAATTGTGATAGCATAATGCAGATAGCGTAATGACAAACATCGATACAAGGATCATTTTACACCTGAGTATGAATTTGTTAATGTCTTTGATAAAAGGCCATGATTTCATACGGTCAAAAGAGAGCAAGAAAAAATTAATTTATTTGAGATTCTTCAATATGTGATTATTTTGATAATGTGTTTGCACACAATTTTATATTAGCAAATGATCATTCTACTATAATTTTATTATGCATCATTAAGCAACAATTTGATTAACCTAGTCCCAATTGAAAGAAAGTTTGTATGAAAATTATGGTTTGGAGAATTTAAGGTAATTTCTATAATGGTTATTTACATTAACATTTTATTATTCAACTATGTTTCCAAACTTATTTTTTATGCAAAAAGAATATAGGTGGGATCCGGAACAATAGTAAGTTATAAAATTCGTTTTCCATACATAAGACTCACGTATTTTCAAAAATATAATAAATAAAATTAGAACTGGTGAGGACAATGAAACCTAGATTCCACCAAATATTCGAGTAAACTATTGACCTTAAGATATTGTCTATCAAAATATAGTTTATGTTATTACTTCAATCAGACGAATAATATAATTGGACCTTTTGCCATTGTTATAATCAAATTGCTTCATGACTTCATGTGAACCTATATTTAACATCTTATGCAAATGTTAAAACTTCCAATATTGTATCAAAAGGTTACCAATTGTTTTATTCAATTTTGGAAATAAATTGCCTAATGTTTAAAAGATCAATTGTAAAATTGATCAATATTTAAACACTTTTCATAATTATTTTGGCGTAACTCAAAGACTAATTCAGTTTCAAAACAGTTAACAGGAAATAATTAACAACAGTTTAATTTAGTTTGTCGATTTTATTTGATGGTTTAATACTTTTCACAAATTATTTCTCCAATCCAACTTAATCATTAGTAATTTAGTTGAATTTAGTATCTTGTTGTTTTAGTAATTATTCTGTTATAATAATTATGTTATGGAAAATAATTTTTTGACTACACAACTTTCTCTTACAACTTATTAGGTGTCATTTTCTAATTGATTTTCATTTTTTCTTTCTCAATCTTCCAAAACCATTTAAAAGATGACACCTCATGTTTTAAGAAAAAATTGTTAAAATTAGTAGTCAAAATATCATTGTCCTTATATTATTTTAATAATCTTTTATAACCGCGATACACAAAAAGAGAATGTCTGTATTTCCAATAATAATAATAATAATAATATAAAATTTTTAAATACTTAGAAAATAAAGTGAGTTATATATAAATTAAATATCTTTTTGTAAAAAAACTAGAAAATTATTAAAAATATATAAATTTATTTAAAAGATAATGATTTCATTTTTAAGAAAGTGACATGCTTCCGAGAATATTATTAGTCGAAGCAAAAGTTTAAGAGTTACAGAAGGTGAGATACCCTTGCGTTATATTTTGAAAAGGAGAAAGGAATCATAAAAAATGTGGACTTTCTCTGACAAAGTGGACGAAATCCAAAAAGTTCCGAAGGGTACCAACAAATCCAAAGATTCTTTAACTTTCTCTGTGATTTTTATCAACACGTAACAGGCCACCAGGATATACTTTCTCTTTCTCAATTCAAGACTCACCAAAATTTCTGACATATTTCAATTTATTTATTTATTTTCCCAGATAATCTTCTGCTTCTTCTCACAAAATAAATTACGCAAAATATGCCCTCACACTTAAATTTCTTACAGGAATTTGAGTTTGTTTTCCTACTCTATTCCACTGCCATTTCGTTTTTCTACTATTTGATGTTAAAGTCATCTTCACTTATTAAATCAGTAAAATAATGATCTACTAGTAAAAAATGTAATTGATTATTTTGATTAGGACTCGGACAGTGTAAAGTGGGAAACTATTAACTATTAATATCCAAATAGGTCAAATTACAAAAACGATTAATTTATTTGTATATATGGTCCTGATATATTATCCGTTTTGAAACGTGAAGTTATGTCACAATTTTATCTTTAAAAGACGTCCCGGATGGTGGAGAGAATGAGAAGTATTTAAATTGCGTTTGGCCTCAACTTCTTAGTGATGTGAGATTTATTGGGTGTACCGAAGATATATATATATATATATATATATATATATATATATATATATATATATATATATAATAGTTTCATTAGGAACAACTACCAGTCTCGAGGTATTGTTCGCTTTAGAGCGTAAAACTCTGTTACGATTTTATCTTTAAAAGATACCTCAAAGGAATAAAGAATATTGCACAAGCATTTTGTCCAACATTTGAGCGATATGCTTATTAAGGAGAGATAATCATCTCAGAATCCCTCTCGCTCAAGTTGCAAGTTAACGCTTGAGTCATACTTCATGTAACTCGAGTAACCAACACATCATTTTACCAATGTAAATCGATTAGTTTAATTAATGCACCCTTCTTGAACCTCGCTTGAATGACATTATATCACTTCAAAGATTGATGGCCCAAAGAAAGTATCAATGCATTAACATTTATAAATCATTCTATGACATCCAAATTCAAGAATATTTCATCCTCGTGGAAAAATACAACTCAAAATCTCCATTTAGCCAACATAATTCTTCATGTTATAATCATGAATGTACTTATATGTCGTCATGGATACATCTGGTATAGAAAGTTTTCACTTTCTATGCTGATTACTGACATAGTCTAACTCTCATTTCATTCCCAAATTCTCCAATAATCCTAATTTCGCCATGGATGACATGCTTTACCATGACCTCATACTCACTGTCGATTACATTACCTCTCTCCATCGCTTTCATCGCTTCTTCGTTCACATCCATGAGGTATGTGTTCTCACAAACCCTTTCTTCACCTACATTACCTCTCTCATCGCACACTTCTTCGTCAAGGAACTTGGGACTCTAGTGCTGACATAACAAACACAATAAACATATTGTGATATTGTCCCAATAAACATAATAAACACCAATAATAGATCCAGTACACACAATAACAAATTAAGTTTCAAGGCTGACCAAAGAGAAAATGAGAGAAATTTGCACAACAAGAGTGGGAGCGAGAATGATAGCCAAGTGCTGCGAAAGGAAGAAGATGAGAGCCACCAATGAAAGGGAGAAAAACAAGAGTCAATGTGAGGAGGACAACAATGTGAGGGAGGAGAGGTGCGAGCATCGTAGTAAAGTGCAACAAAAAAGGGAGAAGGGAGAAGACGAAAATTAAAGATTATATGTCGCTTATAGTGAAAAACCTTCGTAGTATTTGTTTTAAAAATTTAAAGTAAATTATGTGTCTACTTCCTATGTTAGTTCTAAATATAACTAACATAAAAAATCTTCTACTTTATTATGAAATTGTCATTACTCTCACTTTCTATGTTGGTTCTATGTACAACTAGCATAAAGAGTCTTATATTTTATTATAACATTATCATCGCGCTCACTTTTTATATCACTTCTAATGATAACCAACATAGAAAGCTTTATAATATTTATAATTTTGCCACCGTGTCACTTATTATGCTAAGTGAATTATAAAATTGTCATAAAAAGTTGCTTTTGCATTAATGTTAGTATTTAGTTTTAACCAACCCATTTGAGAAGAGGAGAATAAAGAACTTAAAACTTATATAAGGTTGACTATACTCATCAAAACTAAGTTTTGATATGTCTGAAAGAATGTTTTCTTTACTAGTTTCTCAAATCTTAACTTGATAAACTTTATACCATCAAAATCTGTTTTAGAGTCTAGAGAATATAAAGAGAAGACTAAGGAAAATATATCTAACTTTTGTCTATAAATTTTATTTCTCACTTACCTTAAAATTTAGTATTAAAGTATCAAAGACCTTATAAACCTAGCTTGCAATAATAATAATAATAGTGAAACATTTAGATGAAATGAGTTTAAACATTTGTTATTATTGTATATTAATTTTCTTACTAATATTTTGATTTATGAAAAACATTAGATAACCAAATTCAATTTAATTATGAAATAATTGTTCTCACTCTAGAAAAATCAAGTTGAAGAAATTATGTTCGTTAAAAAAGATTTTCGTTTAAGTAAAAATGATAATTTATATATTTTTTTATTACTTTGCATTTCAATGATAATTACTCGCTTGAGCTAAATATGTTCATACTCAAGCAACATAGGATCGTTCAAGTTAAAAATTCAAAATTCGATTAAAAATCATGTTTTCACTATTTTTTTATTTCTCTTTTCCTAATAAGTTATTTCAACTAAATAAATCCTATTATCAAAATAAAATTGGATGAAAATAAAAAGTTAAAATATTCCACTGATTATTAGATTTGTTTGAAAATCTCAATTAGGTTTTATATTTTGATTGGTTTTAAGTGAATCTCTATTTTATAAAATGTGCAATAACTAGATCATTTTTATTAGTATTATATTAACAACGTTAAATATGTATCACATGTCCGTTCGTTATTTTTTTTTATGTTTATTATTCTTCTAAATTTTTTAAAAGATATTATTTTGTCACGTGTCAAGTTAATGTCGTGTCATGTGTCAAGTCATTGTCTAAATATCAATTTAATCCATGTATTTATTATTTTGATTCAATTTAGTTCTAATTTTTTTTAAATCGAATAATTTTGTTCGTTTCCAAATTGAAACCAAATTTAACCGATGAACATTATATATATATATATATATATATATATATATATATATATATATATATATATATATATATATATATATATATATATATATATAACAATGATAAATCTCACATTTTAAAAAAGCATTTTTAGTTTATTTCATTCAATCAAACAATTCTTATTAGAAAAATTATCTTTTGACAATTTTTTTTACAAACTCGTCTTTATGAGTAGAATTATAATAGATTAATTTTTTATTTTTTAATTAAAATAATATAATAAAGTAGTATTTTTTTTACCTAAATAAGTAGTTTATCAAAGTTTGTTAAAAATAACTTTGTTAACGTATCATTTTTCTACTTATTATTTGTGTGCACTTTTCTTTTTAATTTTTTTATCAAATGAGAGGAATAGACTCTTCTTTTAAGTCGCTTTCACTTTGAGCTTTGTTATCTTGCACGGATTTCTTCTTCGGATGGGTTAGAGTTACAATGCATTACATTGTCATCTTTTTACTTTTTTTTTTTCACATCTTGAGAGAATATATATATATATATATATATATATATATATATATATATATATATATAT
>Ga0209589_1001253_pt1 | contig 41218 bp, 21 predicted proteins | sample CowpeawhiteBW_FD_187525 | JGI IMG/M metagenome (GOLD analysis project Ga0209589, IMG submission 187525) | Root nodule microbial communities of legume samples collected from California USA - Cow pea white BW (SPAdes) (version 2) | ecosystem: Host-associated > Plants > Roots > Nodule | place: USA...
AGGAGCTTGGCTCTGGGCAGTTGGATATTCCTATCCTTCTGTATTTTCTTGTTTTCAATTAAACTGGATCAGTGCATTCAGTTCTCAATTTCTGGTTTCTTTATCCTTGCAATTTAAATACTTATTACATGTAGAGAAGCATTCTTTACATTAAATGCTGATTATGTTATGTTCATTGTAAATATCAAACAATATACAAGTGAGAATATATGCAATATAACTCAAGAAATCCATTGGCCTGAACATGGATACTGATAGCACAATGTACAAAAATAGTTTTAAAGTAAAAATGGTAAATATAAAGAAGAAATATCTCACAGTCAGATTTTCGAAAGCGCTTTTAAAGCGCTGCAGAAGAAGTTGCATTTCACTTTCTTCACCACTATAAAATGCAATTGATTCAGCATTTTCCCGGACCCGTACAAGTCCATACCGAAAGTCTGCTTCCTTTTTTTCTTGCAAGAAATTTAAGTTCACCAGCCCCTGACATTATCACAATTTCTGGTTAGCAAAAAGGGAACTAACTTAAAGGCCATTCAGTTATTAGGGGATAGGTGGTAGCTTTCCCTGACAATTTAAACTATCACTAAAATATAGAAAAGATCATTACCCTTCCAAGGAAAACACTTATAGCTGTCCCACCAATTGAGTATACGAGAAGAACAACAAAAAGTGGAGGATAGATTCCAAACAAGATGTTACTGAATGAGATTAAGTCCACGGCAGCATTAAAGAGTGTCAAGGAGAAAGCAAGCGATGTCCCAGTGAAAGAACTTAGATCATCAACAATTCGCTGGTCTGGATTATCAATGATTGACTGTGACTGAATTTTATAGAAAGTCTGATTATTCAGATAGCGATCCATGTAATAGCTTGTCATCCAAGACCTCCATCTCAAAGAAAGAGTTTCTCGTGCATAATCTCTCAATACAAAAAACTGCAAGTAATGACGATTAAGGTGAGAAAAATGTGCAGAATATTGGAAAAAGGGGATGGCAAACAAAATACAGTACAGAAGACACGCATAAATCCTGTTCCAATTCACAAGAGAAACAGAAGGACATGGAATATTGGGGTAATTGCCGATTTAGTAAAACCTTATCAAATCAAATAATAGTCATTTATTTCCCTTACTTTATTTTTGCTCTTTATTTTAGCTAAAATATTCATGTCCTCTTTACAATGTCGAGAAATCCATTCATTTCAATAAAAGATATGACTCAGAAGAAATGACTCGGATTAAAAGAGGAGATTACTTTCAAAAGAATCAAAGAAGGAAAGTCACTTATATGTATTGTCCAAGTTCTCGTATGACAAATTAGAACATGAAAAGTGCAAATTTCAAAACCACATCTAGGCAAATCCATATACCATGTGATGCGAGAGTTAATTCGTTTATTCATTCTTGTTTCTTTCCATTTAAGAAAATGGATCCTACGACAGTATACATCAGTCTAAGAATTAAAGCAAAGTATAGCAGAGCTATACCTAAGAAAGTGCAGCATTGTGCTCACCGGGATTCCTCCAGCAAAGGCACCCAAGTAGTAAAGTAATTGCTTCGAGAATTGCTCTTGATCCTTGTCTTGCATTAATAAACATAAACACGTTTAGTTCCTTGTTGCCACTTCATACAACAGCAAACATATAACGAAACAAGAAACAGCAGAAAATCTCACATGCAAGCAAATACTACATGGTAAATGGAAGACAAACAAAGGTGGCTGTGCCCACACACATATATACACATTGCTAAATATTTGCTTTATGTATTTCACTTAATTGCATGAAACTTTAAATTTCTGTTTCAGTTCCCTCAATAATTTCATAATAGTTGGTTATTGACACTTTTACTTGAGCATCAGGAAGCATGTCAGTTACTACTTTTACTTGAGGAGCGCGTATCTCAGTTACTAATAATTATCTCTCAATTTGCTAGTCTTTTTGGTCTTTCAATAATTATAAATGTAAATGTTATTGATCAATAAAATATCATATTCCTTGCTTTCAGCTCAAAATATTCCAACGTATTATGTCGCCCCTTCTTCCCCATCTTATTTTTCTGCCATACTTCCAGCACACATAAACTTACTAGCAAGAGCATTGAAGAAGTCTCTCCCCAAGAAACTGAAGCCAACACTGATTCCAGTGGTAGCCAAAGTGAGAGCAAAAACACCAGCAAGCTGCAACCTTGCTGGCACTTTGTCATCTGAAGTCCAGTAAGGAGCTGCCACCTTCCAGAACCTTCTGAAAAGTGTCTGCAGATCAGGACTGTCACCCTGTGCAGCAACGACACCATCACTCTCTTTTTCCACTTGCTTGTATTCCTGCACTTCAACACAAATTTCAAACTTTTAAACACTATTCATCGACCAAACCGTTTACAAATTCAAAAGAAGAGATGTAAAGGTATCACATTCTTTCTAATCCAATCTCTATCTACTAATGGTTAAAATATATTGAAAATTACAGTATCACCATGGAGACCCATTTAACATTTTCTAATTTCCAATAAACTTCAATCAATGATCAAGAATACAATCAAAACGGTGTTTTGTTTATCCAAAGAAAAAGCAACAACAACACAAGTATACCTTATCAGGATCAGGTGGCAATGGAGCCTGTGCGGATGCGGAAGAAGAAGAGGCACACTTGCCCCAATTCCTCCTAATGTAGGGCCCCCCTCTGCAAATGGGCAATGGAGAAAATGGGGTATATGCACCAAAACCAACATGAAGTTGAACATTATGACTTGATAATGGAAGATTGGACTTATACGAAGAGGAAAAGGTGAAAAGAGGGCATGCTTGTTGAATCAGCAAGATCATTTTTTTCCTCGATGGGTATTCTTAATTTGGCCCAAAGCTATTATATCCGCATAATCAATGCTTGGTCCCCATGTTTAATCTTGAAATTGGGCATGTATGGCTTCTGAGAATGAAGTAGTTTTCGATTTGTCGTGTTGGAATGTCACAGTGAGTAGGATTTTGTTCTCTTCGTTACGATGGTGAAGAGAAAAATTTGGAGCCGCATAGATTATTATCCGTTTTCTTGTGATGCACATGTTGCCACGCACTGAAGCAGAAATGGGGTAGCTATGGAACCAGAGAGAAGAATTAGCAGGCAAATTAATTAAAGGTATAAATATACATTTGGTACTCAAACTTTTTCGAAAAGTTTAATGTGATACCCGAATTTTAGGAATGTTCAATTTGGTACCTCAATTTTCTAAAGAGGTTCAATTTGGTCTTCTCCATTAAGTTAGAGTTAACACCGTGTCCGTACAGGACACGTGTCAAGCTATGAAATTTTTATATGTTCCTACAATTCCTTTCCCTCAAAGGTTGAAAAAGAAAGATCAGGAGAAACAATTTCCAAGATTTCTCGATGTCTTTAAGAAGCTCCACATTAATATCCCATTTGCTAAAGCATTGGAGAAAATGCCAAGTTATGCGAAATTTATGAATGACTTGTTGTCTAGAAAAAGGAAGCTTGAAGAAGATGAAACCATAATGCTCACAGAGGAGTGCAGTGCAATAATTCAAAAAAATTACCTCCTAAGTCGAAGGATTCAGGAAGCTTTGTCATTCTAGTGAGATTGGAAATATAATGGTGAGCAAGGCATTGTGTGATCTTGGAGCAAGCATCAATTTGATGCCTTTATCCATTTTTAAAAGTTTGGTATTGGAGAAGTGGGGCCTACTATGATAACTCTCCAATTGGCAGACCATTTAGTGACTTATCGTTATGGAGTAGTGGAGGACGTCTTGGTAAAGGTTGATAAACTTATCTTCCCAATTGATTTTGTGGTCCTAGACAAGGAAGAAGATACTAAAGTCCCAATTATATTGGGAAGATTATTCTTAGCCACGGGAATAACATTGATAGATGTACAACAAGGTAAGTTGATATTAAAAGTAGCTAATGACAAAGTCACCTTCTCCTTAAATGAAGTAGTAAAGCACAAAATGGGCAAGGAAGATTGTTTTCGGGCTGAAATAATTGAGTCTCCTGTGTTAGAGGAAATTTATAATCATGTGAGGAAACATCCACTAGAGCAAACTTTGTTATCCGGAATGCAAGCAAAGGAGTTGAGTGAAGAAGTGAGTGATGAAGAGGTGGTATAGTGTGTACATCAACTAGAAGTTCTCAAGCCATTATTCAGTTCTACAAGAAGAATAGTATATCTAAACAAGAGTGAAGGTTCAGGAGAGACATCCAAGGATGCAAAGCCATGATTAATCCCTTAGATTCTTTTAATGCCAGAGTTTGACATGAAAATCTGAGATAAGCAATGGAAGCAACATTTGATAACTGATCACCTTCATGATTGAAGTTTGATAAGGATAACCAGAATGTTCAACCTATTTAAGAGGTGTTTCTAGATGAGAAGTTGTTGTTAGCAAAAATGATGTCACTACTACCTCTTTGAAAGCTAAATATTTTGATGGATACTCAAGCAAAAATACTACAAGATTAAGAAACGCTCAAGATAAAGATATAGAGTATTTAGGGTGTCAAGTCACTCTGGATAAAGAGGAAACATAAGACGAATTATCAGCCAAATCATCTCTCCTCACAAGTGAAATCATTTTTTCACGCACATAATCAAGTAAGGTTAAAACATAATTAAATTATGTTTCTACAGTTTTTCAAAAATAACAATATCTTTTGAATTGAAATTGTTTTTTTAAATCAAGTATTTTCTGACTATATCTTCTCCTAAAAATCATCTTTTCTGCAGAGAATAAAAATTGATTTTTGAATTTATTTAATTTTATTTGAATTAATTAAATTATGTTTCTACAGTTTTTCAAAAATAAAAATATCTTTTGAATTGAAACCTATTTTTGAAATCAAGTATTCTCTAACTATATCTTCTCCTAAAAATAATCTTTTCTGTAGAGAATAAAAATTGATTTTTGAATTTAATTGATTTGATTTTTGAATGAATTGAATTATTTTTTAAGAAAACTCAAGTAAAACTCTTTAAATAACCCAATTTGAAAACACAACACATTACTATTGAGTGGAAGCATGAAAATATTGATTAAGTTTTCGCCTCTATTATTCAAGTTGGTAACGAGAATTCACTTTTGAAAGGACTTGACTGCTGAGCATTCTATCTTTATACTCCTACTTTCTAGGTGATAGTGTTCCATTTTTTCAATTGTAATTTTCATCATTTGTTTTGTACAGAGGAGGTGTTTCATCCCTTGTGTGATTCAAGGGAGGTGTTGTCATATCGTGAAAGGGCTCAAGATAGGTGTTTATCAATCTTTAGAATTTTTCTTTTGCATGTATCACTAGGTCAATGTGGTTGTAATTGAAATACTCTAAAGATAGTGAATTGGGATTGTCATTCTCACATTGAGGTGACTGGGAACTGGACGTAGGGTTGGCTATACCCAAACCAGTATAAATTACTGCGTGAATTTCTTCTTTCCTTTATCTTTTTTTTACGCTTCCGGTAACACACTTAATTAATAATATAAAAAATGATATTTTCTTAAGTATAGACATCAAGACAATTTTTTTTTAAAGTATCAATTCAACCCCCTTTCTTGATGCCATTTGTCTAACAGTTGTTAGTCATTAATACTTTGTCATGGTTTGCAGACTTTGCCAATTTTAAAACAACAACCTCATCACTTCACAAGCAAAGCTACTTTCAACGTTGGCAACAATGCACCGCTTCCACCACCAGTAATTTTTTGAGTTATATCCCTTCTATTCTTAGTTATTTTGTTTATGTTGAGGACAACATAAAAATTTAAGCTTATGAGGGTCAATTGCATGTCATTTTGTTGTTGCATTTGCATAGCATACACATCATCTTGACTCAAGTCTAAGTTTACACTAGTACAGTAAAGAGATATTACATTGAGTTTTTTAGGCATATTACAACGGTTTTATAACCTCTGTTGTATGAGGTGATGTAGAAAGTAGAGAATGTATTACATCGGTTGTTAAAACAATGTAATATCAAAATATATTACCTTGGTTTAAATGTAACCACTTTAATATGAAAAGAAAAATTAAGTTGGGAGATCAAGATATTACATCGGTTAACCGATGTAATAAAAGGAGTATATTACATGGTTTCATCCTTAACCGATGTAATAGGGCGTCATTTTTTTAAAAGTAGAATATGTTTTTAGGCCTATAACCAATAACCTGCAAAAAGACCAGATTCCACATTCTAGATTCCAGTCAATTCAAATTGTTCTATTTTAAGGTATAGTCAATTACCAAAGCATATCAAAACTATTATGCTATAACTGTTAAGGCTACAAAAAGCCTAAAACATATAAATAAAACATTCATAACTGCTATGAAAACTAATTTTTCCACCTCATAAAGTATCTTGCCCATTCCTTGTGAATTTCTTCAAGTTTATCTTTTTCCAATGGTTCGTCACCCTAAAAATCCTGAAATATGGAATATATATAAATTATGCTATAGTATATCATAAGAAGCAAAGTTAAACAATAGTAACTGAAGAAACTCTTACATCGGCCCATGAATCAACAATATTAGCACGAGCAATGGTCCATATCCAATACATAATGTAGTATCCACACTCAAAGCTTCCATGTTACTTATTGTAACATCTTGACTGAATATTACTAGTTTAAATAAAATAAAACTATAAGTAATAATAAATCTGTAATTATTAAAATCTCTTTCCCAAAAACGTGGAAAATTTAAAACTTTATTATTACAAGTTCCAAAGTGTAACATCCTTCATAAAGGAAATACAAGAAAATCATGCTTAATTAAAATAATCCCTACGATTGCCCTCATTCTGGCTCTGTGCATCACTAGGTTCACCTAAAACATCATTTTCTCCCTTGTAACAAGTTACATGATCATCGCCAAACACAAGCAAATAGGGTGACGTCAATATAATTGAACACACACACAAAATTATAAAAACACTCACCCAAAGCAAAATCATTTATTCTATAACCTCCCCTGAGAATCATTCTTTATTCACTCACAATCATGGCCAACCACTATGCTCATCCATCTTCTACATACTTTGATAATGACTTTAAGATAACACTTGCTGCCACGAGCCACTACTCGTGATTCCATTGCTACGAGCCATAACTCGTAGATCATACGTGTAGAAATATCATGTTACGAACCACCATCCACAATGCCAAGTGGAGTTCCCCAATGTCTTACTTACATACATGTACTTCACACATCCTCTGCCAATTAACTCATATTATGCATGAAAAATCACCCAACAGACCACCAAGAACACGAATCACAAAAACATAAGCAAATACACCATTGTTCTGATGTGTCGCCTCGCGGCAGTTCAAGCGCTGCCAGGCGGTGCATACAATTTTGGGTTCTACCCAGATTTTCCTGCACCATTTTGAACCCTAAAACCCCCAATTACCAGTTTTAGTACACATTTTGACATAATTTGAAGGTTTAACATCATACAAAGGCATTGCTTGTTCAATTTAAGATTATTTTCATGAACCATATCATAAATCATAATCAATAATCACATGTATTCACCCCCTAATTTCAATAAGAACCCTAACCCCAAATTCATGCAAGATTCATATCATCATCATCATAAAGAAATTACTTGCAGATATCCAATCACATAAAATTTCACTCGAGCATACATCAAGGCTTCATCCAAACAACATCAACACCACAGAAAACTTAAAAAGACAGCCAATATGAAAAACCAGTTCGCTTCGCCTAGCAGGCAGCACCCAGCTGCCAGGCGGTTTATTTGGAAAAAAACCCAGAAAATGGATTTTGAGCATGCGTCGCCTGGTAGGCAACATCCTGCCGCTAGGCGGTTTCTGGAAATTTTACAGAAACACGAACATTTTAAGCAAAAATTGATGTAATTCAAGGACCCCAGGCCTACATACATTACAAAATTATTTATCAAAAATAAAGAACGTAAGAGGCAGCTCCCATAACATGGTATTCCTTGCTTCCACTTGCAAAACTTAGCTAGCCTTTTTGATCTCCAAAGCCTTCTTTGTTCTTCCATAGTTTAGCCCTTCCCTTCACTCACTACAGCATTGTAATTTCTCTGAAATTTCTCTCCACACACTATGCTTCAATGACAGCCTCAATAACACTCTCTCTCACCCTTAATGGAGCTCTTAACTATGCTTTAATTTGACTTAATGGTAGCAAAACTAAAATTCCATTAAAGTGGGTTTAAGAAGTATTTAATGACCATTCAATCATGATTTTCCAGCCCTCCTAGCTGTCTCCCAAATAGCTAGGGATAGTTATTTTGCATGGGCCAAGGTTCAAACACACAACCATGAAATCTCAAAGCAATTGCACAATCAATTCAACAAATTCATGTTTCGTGATAATTTCTAAAATTCTAGGATTATAATATCACCCATCATGCTCAAATATATTATCAAATAACACAAAAATAAAAATAACACATAAATGGCATACATAGGACTTGAACCCAAGTCCTCTCAACATGTTTAAATACTCTTAACCACTTACGCTAATACTTTTTCACATCATGTAAGTTAGCCTTAAATGCCTTAAAGGCTCGGACTACCCACATTTATTAATTAATTAATTATTTAATTAATTAAATTTCTCGGGTCTTACAATTTAAGCCAAGAGTTGGGAGGGGTTGAATTGACTACACTTATTCAACGTTTCAAACTCTTTTCTATACAATATACAATCATTTGGACATGCAAGTATTTTCTGGTACTTCATACCCATCGGATATAGTTTCTTCTTGGTCTCATAGTGATGGGTCGACAACGTATTACTCTATGGAGAATTTGATGCAACAATTCAAGCTATTAAGTGAAACTTCTATCAGTCCACCCATTTCTTGCCTTGATGTTAAATATTCTTAATATTGTGGACAAATGTGTGAATCTTGTACAACTGGGATATATAGATTTTTCTGAATCATCTTTCAATGAATCATACATGTGTGCGCCTTTAAAATTTTCTTCTCCAATATCATCAATCATATCCTCCATGTGATCTTTAAAATATACATTTGACTCTTGAGATTGCGGTATGGTTGAGAGATTTAGAACTTCACCATGCTAGGTCCACGATCTATAACTCTCTAAGAAATTTTCATAAATAAGGTTCTTATATCAACTCAATTGGTATTTGTCTCCCATTCAAACAATTAACACAGGAAAAGTAATATTTTCCATTCACGGGTGTTGCATTTCGCTGAGCAACTTCAAGAAACTCTTCAACGCCATTCTCATACACATCAGTGATTCGACTAGCATGCACCCAACTTCGATCCATTACTACATAACATAAAAACTTCATTTATGCTTGCATTCAATATTCCTCAACTGTCCAAATGAATAGTTGAAGTTTATAAGTAACAATTTTCTTTATGACTTTCTTTAATTTTAAAATCATTAAAGATGAAAGTAGGATTCAATTTTTACATTTAATCTTAAATTTGAAATTAAGGTGCAAACCAACTATAACATTGAATCTTAAATCTCAAATTATTGTCGAGGGTCAAACACCCTCAGACTTAACCAACACGTTCAACATATAACAGGTAATGCAAAAAAATAAAACAAAAATATAATCTTAATTACATACTCAAATAAAATTACATTTAATTCCAAAAGATCCAAAGTATTCAAACTAAAGAAAATTGAAAAAACTAATTTTTAGAAGTTTGAAAACTTTTTGCTTCACCTTGGAGACCACCAATAGAGGTAGAGATTAGCCCACAATAACCCAAGGGAGGGGAGACAACAACAAATGGAATGGGCACAAGAGGCGGCAAGCAGTAGCAGCAGAAAGAAATTTGTGAACCCCCATGGAGACCAACAATGCAGGTATAGGAACCCTAAACAGAGAACCCACAAACTCAAAGGAGGACAATGAAACCAAGTGGCAAATGGTGGCATCGAAATGGAACGGCTAACGGTGGCACTACGCTTTTTTGAAACAAATAATTCGTAACGGTGTGTGGTGGTGGGGCAGCGAAATGAACTTCTTGGCGCTATGGCAATGGTGTGGCATCACGACGGTGTGGCAAAATGACGAAACGACCACAACCCAGACCCTAATAGCGGCGCAACAAGAGCTTCGAATGGAGACAAACAGCTTCGCGAGGGCTTCGAATGGAGGAAGAACAACGAATAACTTTGATGGAGGAAGAAGAAAACAAAAATGATGGCTTTAAAAAAAAAAAGAGAAGGAAAAGGAAAAGGAAAATGAAGCGTGAAAGAGGAAGATGAGAATGAAGGAAGTTGCGCACCTGGAAGATTAAAGGTTACACTACATTGGTTCCCCGTGTTAACCGATGTAGTATAGTGTTAAATGTAATTTCTTTATGTATTTTTTTTTCAAAAAAAATGGTGTATTGCAAAGGTTAGACGCGGAACCGATGTATTATATTTGTCAATAATTACAAAACTGCCACCACGCACCTTACTACATCATTTTTGTGTGTAAATGATATGATATCCTGTTGTAGAATCACTTTTTATACTAATGTTATTCAATGATTTTTTTGAAGCACATTGGGTATAATTGTTGGGAAACTTCACACACTACATAAAAAGTCTTAACGCTTGACACTTAAGGAAGAAGATTTTTGAGTGATAGACTTAAAAGGTTCTTTTTAGGTTTCTAAGGTGACACTCGTTGCATTGGTTACTGGAGAAATGTCTGTCAATTTCACATTAAAAACTAAAATAAAAAAGAGAGAATAATAGTAATAATTAGAATAAGTGAAATGGACATTCCTTTGAGACTGTGTGTTTTTGGGAAAAGATGCACTCCTTTGAGATCGGGTGTGGCAAGTGCAAAGCATTTGAGTGGAAGACCCATGCTTAGTTGGTAGGTAAGTGTCTTCTAGGCTGGAAACCTAAGAAGAAATATTTTATTAAGAAAAATTAAAGTTCAAAGATTATCTTCCTTAATGTCTCGTGCCTTACATCATTTACTCAATTTCACTTAGGGACCCAACAAATATAGAATGTGTGCTTCTAGAATATCATTGGTTGAATTTGAATTTGAGATTAGATGATAAATCATCATTCTGTATGCATTTAGCATTCTATTTTTATTAATTTTTCTTTGCTTGTTACACAAAGAAGCATAGGGTATTGGTTCAACAAGTGATCCACCAAAAACATGAAAAAAAAACAAAAACGTCACAATGAATATCAAGCATCGAGCTAAAAGACGTTAAACAAGCACTTGCTGGGAGGCAAGCCAATATATTTAGTAAATTTTTCCTTTAAAATATATTTTTCAACATCACTTGTTGGTCGAATCCTCTCGCTCAAAAACCTTATGGTCACGCATTTTCATTCACTAGGCAAGTTTGCTCGCCCAACGAACATTTGGCCTTATTTTTCACTCGTTAGGCGAGTCTGCTCACCTAGCGAACACATTGATGCTCACTCAATGAACTTTTTTAGTTTGTGCCTGAACATGCTTAATTATTAAATTCTCTATGAACTTGTTCTAATCATGTCCTCAAAATATATGCATTGAATGATTGGATGGTCAGTTGAGTTAGAATATGTTGAAGCAATGATTTTCTTGTCTCATAATTGTGCATATAGTTGAGATAACTTGTGGCATACATTGATTGTGAGATAGTTTGAAATGTTTATATTTAGTTAATCATTGATTAGTGTGAGTGTATGACCAGATTTTTGGATATTTGAGTATGGAAACATTTGGGTGTTGAAAGCATATGATTGTTGTGAGCTTGAGAATAGAGAGTTGTAAGGAAAACAGTTAATGTCATGAAATTGATTTTTGCCTGATTCTTGTTAATATAATCACATAATTGGTTAAAAATGATAAAGGCATTTGTTTGATATGTTTAAGCTACTTAGCCAAATAGACAACCTTGATATATGTTAATTATCTGTTGTTACCCTTTTTAAGCGTAATTATTTCATTCTTATACCTTTAGCCTTCAAAGAAAATATACTTGTCCCACACCTTAGCCAAAGAGAATAGGTACATGTTGAGTAAAATAAAGGTATGAGATCATATCAATTTGGGGTAAGGTATAAACACCCTACTAGGATATGGGGTTGAATAACTTTGGGGTAGGCTTTTTGTAAGAAGAAAAATGTGTTATGATAAGTATATGAAAATTTTTGAGAAAATTATTTTGTAGAGAATAGCAGGTTACCATGAATTATTTACACTAGTTGTTCTCTTCGACTCGATGGTGCTTTTGAATTCCTGAAGAATCACATTTCTTCTAGCCAAGCCTCATTACAACCTTTGAAAGACCTTGATCTAACCAAATGTATGCAATGTGTAAATTAGGGATGGGCAAAAGTTGATGAAGTGGTTTTATAACATGTTAATTATGAATGATCATTTATAAACACTTGTGTGCAGAGTGAAACACTAATTTTTATGTGTGTTTTGATTCAATAGTTGTTGACATTCTTCTTATAATTTATTTGATATTTCTACTAATCTACAAAATATTAAATATGTAAACCAAATACTTATATTTTCTAATTTTATTAAATAAAACCTAAAATATCTAAAAGATAATAATAAAATAACAATAAAAGATAAATAAAATAAGATAATGGAAATTGTCAAAATACCTCAAACTTTAAACTTTTTCACGTCCTCGTGAAATCTTAAAACTATAAAGTAAGAAAACTCAGGTCAACCCATCAGAAAATCTTAAGAACAAATGACTTCTTAATCAATCCTAATCATGCAACATAAGATAATTTCACTTATGTCTTCTTAACTCCAGTAAAAGATCAAGTACAAAGTTGCAGACCCAGTCTAATTCAAGCCACTCGCCCAACGAAGGTTCTTCTGCCAAGCGAGTTGTTTGTAACTCATATAGCGAGTGAAGTCGCCTAGTGAGCTATGAGTTTCAAAAAATCTATAAATAAAAGGCTTGGTATAGGTCAAAATCAACAACCCTTCTCGAAAATAAACACCCTTTTTGGGGTCGAGAGGGAAACATAATTCTTTTGGGGAGAAGGACATTTGACCTAAAAGGATAGAATGTAAAGGTGTATTCATATTTAATGTTAAGGAGTAGCTAACTCCCTTATCCATGGGGTTGGTGTAATTTATTCTTAACTCTTTGTGAATTTTTCTATTCAATATAATTCTTTTTTAACACTCTTGTGTTCTATTCTTGTTTTAACTACATAATCTAAGTTGATTGCATGTGGGAGTACTTGTTGATTGAAAGATGGTTTGGGAAACCTAATTAGGATAGAGCAACTAACAAATTTAACATGCTAGACATAAATGTGGAACATTTAGTCATTCATAACATAAAAAAGTTAATCATTAATGCGAACTTATAATCAAAATTGTTAGACATAGGGTTTTTATTATTCAAGTTTAGACTTGTCGGTAAGACATTACAACTTGTTACAAAAGGTGTGAATGCTAAAGAAAGAATTAGAAGTACATTGTTTGTTGTTTTTGCTTTGAATTGAATCATGAAACCCAATCCTAGTGAAGCTTTTATCATATATTGTTGCACACCATATGTTTGATAAAAATACAAAAAGAGTTTTAATTTTGTTTTTGTGAAATTTGTTGTCTAATTGAGTTATGAATTGCAAGAGTTGTTAAGTATTGCACAAGTCTCTGGGGAAATGATACTTAGACTTTCTACTTTATTACTTGTGTGATTTGGTACATCTGTCAATCCCATAGCAGACCCAATATGAATTGTTTAAGAAGATGCCAAAAAATTCTTCAAAATTACTCAAACTATACAATGTAGGAGACTTAAAGTTTTTTCTTGGTTTATAAATCGTAAAATCCCAACAAGGTATGTATGTGTGTCAAATGAAGTATATTCTTCAACTCTTATTGATGGTGACCTTCTTCTGACCCATCTTCTTATGGAAGATTGATAGGTAGACTTATATAAATATTTGTATTTCCAGACCTGACATTTGTTTAGGGTTATAATTAGTTTAAAATTAGAATGAGAATTTCAAGGATAAAGGCTAATTTTAAATTTTAGATCAATGATGTTAGTTTTTATCCTTAAAATTTTCGTTCTAATTTCAAACTAATTATAACCTTAAACTAAAAATATTTAATAAAAATGTGAATTTTAACAAAAACATCATAATAACTTTATATAAAAATTAAATTTGATCTCAATTTTGAGAGGGACAAAATTGCTCAATTTTGAAAGGGACAAAATTGCTCAATTTTGAAAGGGACAAAATTGCTCAATTTTAAACAAAATTGAGACTAAATTGAACAAAAATAAAAAATATAGGGACTAAATCTATTACATTTATCACATCTATCACATATTAAGAAAAGAAGATACTACCAAAATTACTACATTACCCATTTTCTTTTATTGACATGTGTCATAAGAATTAGTTTTTTCGTCATTTAAAACTCTGATACAAAAAGATCCGGGATCAAATCCTACAAAAGTCAATTTATTTTTATCTTTTCATTTATTTATGATTTCAACTATAATATTAATTATAAGTAACTTTAATATTTTTATAAGTATTAGTATTTCTATTTATATTTAAAATATGATAATTAAGAGGATAAAATTGAAAAAACAAAAAAGGACACCAAAGATATTTATCATTATCTTTATATTAATAATATTATTAGTATTTTTAATGGTTAAATAAATATAATAAAAATTATATTATTATTTTAAAAAGAGTTTTAATAAAAAACGTAAGTCATATACTATTATAATAATTTCGTAAATATAAATTTTATTTATTATATTTAAAATTGAATCTACAACTTCATTACTTTAATAATAACATTTACAACCATATAACCTAATTCTTATGACATTTATTATTTTATTTTTATATTATTATTATCATCTCTAATTATAATTATAATTATAATTATAATTATAATTATAATAATAATAATAATTATTATTATTATTATTATTATTATTATTAACTATAATAATTATTATCATTATTATTATCAACTATAATTATTATGATCATTATTACTACCAACTATAAGTATTATTATCATTATTATTAACTATAATTATTTCTAATATTATATTACTATTACTATTACTATTATTATTATTATTATTATTATTATTATTATTATTATTATTATTTTGTTTTTCATTTATCTTTACATTTGAACAACTATTTCAATTCAAAAAAATAGTTACTAAAATTAGTAAAATAATAAAACTGAAAAATATTTTTTATTATAAATAATTATTTAAGTTAAAAATATAATAATTAAGAGGATAAACTTGAAAAAGCGAAGAAGGACACAAAAGATTTTATGTCTGTATATATATGTAGTTGTATTATTATTATTATTATTATTATTATTATTATTATTATTATTATCACTATGCGATATTATTGTTGTTGTTGTTATTATTATTATTATTATTATTATTATTATTATTATTATTATTATTATTATTATTATTATTATTATTACTAGCGTAAACATAGGCGCTATCGCGCCTGTGTGTATGCATTTTTTAAATATGTGTGATATTATATTAGTAGGTGATAATATTGTAATGTTATTAAGTTAATATATAAATTAAAATTATATTTATTAAAAATAAAGTGAAATATATCAGAACAGATAAAAGAATAACCATTGATAAATAAAGAAGAAGAGAAGAAACAAACATATGATTTTATAAAAAGCTTGTAAAGGTAATGATCAATTTTAAAAAATTTAAAAAATTATTATATTTAAAGGGTAAAATTGGTATTTTGAAATGTGGACACAAAAAGAAGAATCTCCTTTATATATTGTTATAGATTATTATTGTTATAGTTAGGCACACATTTACATTTATTTACTACAAAATCAAATCTCAATTTCTTGCACTTTTTTGTTTATTTTGTTGTTCATTTTATCTATATACTAGTTTTAAACTTGTGCCTACGCACGAGTTGATATTTTTTTGTGTTTTTTTAACGGAAGTAGATATAATTAAGAAGAATTTAAAGATAGAGAAAATAAATAATAAACTTTTTAAATTTATAATTAAGTATCGAATAAAATTTTCACAAAAAATATTTATCCACTTAGAAAGTTAATATGTGTGTAAAAATGTAAATAATAGACTTTATAAAAATATAAATGACAAAGTATGTGCAAAAAATACATAGTAAATTCTTTAAAAATACATAAAGGATAAACTATGCATAGATATGTAAAGTAGACCGACTAAAACTACAATTTAGTGCATGAAAAGATTGGTCTAATGTGTATTGATAAACTCATTTTATTTGTGTATCAACAAACTTATTTAATATGTTTTATTAGACTCGTCTAGTCAGTATATGGGCACATTTATCCAATGTTTATTGTTAGACTTATTTAATCAATGTATGGACAAACTTGTCTTATGTGTATTGCAAGACTTCTATAATTAGAGCACAAATATAATTGTCTAACATGTATGGATAAACTCGTATAATATATATTGGTAGACTTATTTAATCATGTTATGAATAAACTCGTCTAATTAGTATTGAGTAATTACTGTTTTGTTTAATAATTTTTTTCTAATATTAAAAATAACTATGAATTTTTGTTATTTCTATTTAAGTATATCAATTTGATTGCTCATTTTCACATATATATTTCTAAATATATTTATTATTATTATAATTTTAATTAAAGTATTAAATATAATTGACACGGTTTAAGAACTAAAATGATAAGTTATTTAAAAGAAAAAGTGTGAAAAAATATTGTTTATAATAATATTAAATAAAAAAATAAATGGATAAACGAGTAAATATATTATTTTTTGAAATAATATTATTTAAAAAAATAAAAGTAAAAGTTAACTATATTTTTCTAAAAAACAAATTGGGTAAAATAGGAAATATATTATTTTTTTGAAATAATATTATGTTAAATAATGAAGTTAAAAATAAAATATTTTCTTAAAAAAACTAAAGTAAAAATAAATGGATTAAAGTCTAAATTAACTCTTTAGGGACAAAATGATCAAATGTGTACATTATTTGACCATGTAATTAGTGAATGATCAAACTGGTCTAATGTATATTAATAAACTCGTGTAATCTACATATGGACACATTTGCCTAATATATATTGTTAGGCTCATTTAATCAATATATAGACAAACTCGTCTAATAAGTGTATAGACAAAGTTATCTAATTTATATGAGTAGACTCATCCAATCAATGTGTATGAAATGACTCATTTAATATTTTTTGGTATACTTACCTAATTAGTGTATAAACAAACTTGTCTATTATATATTGTAAGACTCGTCGGATAATCCGTGTACGAATATACTCATCTAATGGGTGTTTTGTGTATTTCTAGACTTATCTAACCAATGTATGAACGCATTTGGATTCTTTGCTGATTTCTTTTTATGTAGTTTCTCTATTGTGCCTTCAAAGTACACTAATGGCCATTGATTTTACAATTTTAAAATATATTACAAAGATTTTTAAAATATCAATATATTGTATTTTTAATGCTCTACATGGGACAACACCAAAAAACTCAATAAAAAACCTAGACTCTATGAACTAACTCATTTATTTTGCTTTGTTATATCTCTAATCAGTGTATGAACAAACTCTTCAATGCCTATTGCTAAACTCATATATTTAGTGTAAGGACAAACTTGTCTAATATGTATCGAAAAACTCGTCTAATCAGTGAATAAAAAAAGTCATCTATTTGTGTTAATGGACTCGTCTAAATTATGTATGAATAGGTTCATCTAATATCTATTGTTAGACTTGTCTAATCAGTGTATTAATTTTCTTGTCTAATGTGCGTGTTTAGACTCGTATATTTAGTGTATGAACATATTTGTGTAACTTGTATTATTATACTCATGTACTCAATGTGTGAACAAAGTCGTGTAATGTATACTTCTAGACTCATAGTCAATGTATGATCTGACTCATATAATCAATAAATGGAGTGAGTCATCTAAAGTTGTTTGGAATACCCGTCTAATCAGTTTACCAAAAAAACTTATCTAATGTGTTTTGCCATATTCGTCTAATTAATGTATGAACAAAGTTATCTAATATGTATCATTATATATTCGTTTAATTAGTGTATATATAAAGTCGTCTAATGTATATTGCTAAACTCGTCGATTCATGTACGGACAAAGTCATCTAATATTTATTCCTAGACTCGCCTAATTAATATATTAAATGATTTGTCATCTTATATTTTCTTTTACATTAAACAAAATGGATCGAATTTATTAAATAATATTTATCCTTTATCATCTATATATTATATTATTGTAAACAAAAGTTTTACTAATCATATGTAAATAAAATAAAACACATGTAAATACAATAAAATTTATAGCACACCACACTAGGGATGTCAAAAAAATTCGTACCTGTGGATATCTGTGGATAAAACCCGCAATAGGTAGGAAACGAATATTAAAAATGGATACCCGCTACTTGTGGGTTCGAGTATTTTTGATACCCGCATGTTAACGGGGCGAGTACGGGTATCATAGTATTTGTACCCGTGGATACCCATACCCGCTAAACTTTAATTCACAAAAGTACCCTCATATATATATATATATATATATATATATATATATTAGTAAAAATTATTCTGGCCTAATTTTTTTCTAAGTTGCACATCTTGTCTTTTGTCTTCATTCTTCAAACTTCAATAGTATTGGTACGTTGTCTTCTTCTAAGTACACCCCTGGCATTCTTCTTCTCTTTCCTTTATTTGAAATTGGGCATATACATCAAATTCTATATAGACACTAATGTTTATGGTATGCTTGTTGTCAAATGATGGAATCAAAATAAGAATACTTGGCACGTGGCAATTGAGGTTTATTATTTATTTATTTTGTTTATTTTTTAGGAATCAATTGGAGAAAGTGGACTTTTTTATCAAAACATTAATTAAAGAATTTTTATTGTGTTAAACGTCATTTTATATCTACTTTTATAATTATTTGGACTTGTATGAACTTGAGTTTATTTGAACTTTATTTAAAATTTATGACAATGATGTATTTTATTTTATTTTATTTGAATTTATTATTAAATATTTATTTTTTAATAATTTTGTAAATACTCGTGGGTACCCATGGATAACCGCAGATATAAAAAAAATAGGCGGGTACCCGCACAACGAATACCCGACGGTATGGGTACGGGTACAAGGCGAATATTTATCTAGTGGGTAGGGTACGGGGGAGCTACTACCCGTACCCTACCCGTCCTGTTGACATCCCTACACCACACATATAAAAAATAAACACAATCCAATAAATATTAAAAGTATTATAGTAATTAAATGTTTTTTTATGTTGAAATAAATAATAATAAATAAAAAACAAAAACTAAATTTTTGTTTTCTTTAAATAATTACCTAAATTAAACTACTATTTTATTAAGTTCTTTTATAGTAACTTTTTGATATCTAGTTTTAAAATATTTATTAATTATTGAATTTAAATATTGTATAAATTAAACTATATAGCAACAAACATAATCTATTAAATATTAAAAAATATTATAGTAATAATATGTGTTTTTAATATTGAAATAAATAATAATAAATAAAATAAAACTAAAACTAATCATAAAATATATTATGAAACCTAAAAGGTTTTTAATAAAAGTTTAAACATATTGTGAATATTTTTTAAGTATTGAAATTAAATTTTTTATAAATTAAACTATATAAAAATTAATCATAATTCAATAAAACTACAAATAATTAAAATATATTAAAATATAAAATAAAAACAAAATAATTATAATAAAATATTAAACAGAAATAAATTAGTTTATAAAATATATTTTACAACATATATTTGAAAATAAATTAAAGATAAAAAATATAATTACAACTATAATTTTTATGAAGATAATGTTGATAACTATATATAGAAATACAAAACAGCAATACAAAATTTATAATTAAAATATTAAAGGGTTTTAAATTATTTATAAAATCTATTTTACAACATATATTTAAAAATCAAATAAAGATAAAAATATATTTAATTTATTAAAAAATTATTGACAAAATATAATAATTCTATAATTATATTCTTTATGAAGAAAATCTCATAAATATATTTTTTATGAATATTTTATTATTTTTTATAGTTTTTTGGATATGTAATTTTTATATAATAAAATAGTTATTAATTATTAAAATTGTACCTTTTTACATAATTTAGGAAATAAGGAAGTATTTGTGTTACATAAAGAAAGTAGTTATTGGAAAGAGAAAAGTGAATTAAATAAAAAAATAAAAGAATTAATAAAATTTAGTTTTATTTTATTTTAAAAAAGTATATAAAATAAAAATGACCAAATAATTATAATTATACGTGTTAATAAAAGGAAATAAATAATATAATAACTTTATTAGTACCTTCTTTCCTTAATATCTATCTATAACAATGTCCACATTTCATAATACTCGTTTTACCCTTAGTTATTTTAAAAATTAATTATTATATATATATATATATATATATAATATTATAAAAAGGGTTCCTCTTTTTGTGTCTACATTTCATAATATCCGTTTTACCCTTAGTTATTTTAAAAATTATTTATTTTATCTATAACAATATATAAAGGAGATTCCTCTTTTTGTGTCCACTTTTCATTTTCCAATTTTACCCTTAATTACTATTTTAAAAATTAATTATTTTATAATTATTTTTTCTGTAACCGTTTTTTTTAAATCTTTTTTATTTTGATCGTTATTCTAAAAACCTTTTCAAACAATTATTTTATTTAATAACTATGTTAAAATTTATTATATATATTTTAAAAAAAATATTATTAATCTTATAAAAATTAAAAAATGCGGATACACAGACGCGACAGCTCGCGCATGTGTGTTCGCTAGTTACTAATAATAATAATAACTTTACTGTAATAATATAATTTATTATTAGTAATATTAATAATATATAATAGTAACATATAATAAGAATAATTATTATTATAATTATTATAATTATTTTTATTTTTATTATTATTATTATTATAACAATAATATTACTTATAATTTTACTATTATCACAACAAATAATATTGGTAACAATATTATTATCAATAATTATAAATAATAACTCTTATAAAAATATTACAAATAATAATATTATTTATAATTAATATTATAGTTGAAATCATAAATAAATGAAAGAATAAAAATAAATTGACTTTTGTAAGATTTGAATTCTGTAAGGCCCACTTTTTCGTATTTCCTTTATTTTAAAGGTTGCCCCAAACTATTAGGCCTTAGGGCTGACCCAAAGGGGAAAACAGACCTAAGTCTGCCCTAGCTCACTTGTCTCTCGTACTTTTAGAAAAATCAGTCATCACCTTTCCCTTGCACCTAAAACAGAGCTGTGCTAGGGTTTAGTTTCCGCTCGTTCGTACTAGCTCAAGAGTTCGCTCCATCTCACGTAAGTTGGTCTTTGAACCTTGCTTTTCCTTCCCGAGTTGATTTTCATGAGTTCCGTTAAGGTTCGCAATGGTAACACTATTATCCTTCTGTTCCACTGTTTTCCAGCTCCTAAGCCTCTACTCGGAGCTGTTGTGCTCTACGTTTGCTTGTCAAAGTCCTGTATTAAACCCTTCCAGGTAAGGGAAGCTAGAACCCTCTGTTAGTGTAATGTGATTTCTGTGGTTGTGTGTTTGTCTCGTGATTAGTTGAACTTACATGTTGTTGTGAACGTATGAGATGGCTGGAAATATTGTTGAGTATGAAAATATAGCTGATGCAGGATGAACTGTGGCGTGACCTGTTATTCTCGCCCAAGCGGCCCGGTCTCGGCTAGGCGAGACTTGCAGAGAACAAACCCCAGCTCCCGCTCGAGCTCTCGCTAAGGCGGAGGGTCTTAATTTTGAGCGAGGTGCTATCTCACTCAGGCGAGAGACGCTCGCCTAAGCGAGCTCGCGTGGGAGCTCGAGGTTTGTTGCTGCAGTTGCAGCCTAGGCGAGGGACCTCACCTTTGGGCAAGGAGTGGGCTCGCTCAGGCGAGGGAGGACTCGCCTAAGCGAATGCGCGAGAAACCTCCCATTGCCCCTATCACGATCTCGCCTAAGCGATGGCCTGTTGCTTGAGCGAGAGAACCCCTCTCGCCTGAGCGAGGGCTTCTGGCCTAAGCAAGATGCGTTGTAGGCCTTGCTGTTTTCTTCATTTGAGTGCTATGATTTGTTGGTTATTTTGTTGATGTGTATTAAGCATGAAGCATGAGAAATGGCCTGGGATATATGTGGTATGGGTTTAATTGATTTATTGATGTGATCTTAGCATGTAAAGTGAATGAGAAGGATGTTATGGACATGGCAATGGTATTGGTATGAGATGAGGCTCCATGCTCATGAGATTGGTGAATGAGTTGGCATAATCCAACATGGAATGCGAATTTGGTTACATATGTTGACCCAAGGGATTGAATGTGTAACATCCCTAAGGAATATTACTAATATTTAAAATTTAAAATCCGAAATAAACATAAATACCACATTTAATATAAAGTCATTTCCCAAAAACACGGGAAATTTAAAACTTTAATGTACACATGTCATAAAACCAGGAGTCCATAATTTTTATAAAACTAAAACAATATTCACATGGCTCCCAAAGGATTACAAATTTATCTCAAAAATCAAAATAATAACATATAAATAAAATCCCAGGTATCCCTCGCTCCGAGTCTAAGCATCTCCTGGCCCACCTGTCAAATCATCTGCTCCTGGATAACGAGTCATTTGATCATTGCCACACACACACAGAAAGGGTGAGCTATGCATAATATATATAAACAGATACATGAAATAAATATGCCATCCATCCCAAAATAACATAACTAAAATTTCACGATTGTCAAATTACCCAACCATGACCTCATAGTCCTTCATGAGTCATATGCATGAACTAGGTCTTGGGACTTCACTGTGCTCCCACGAAACTAACTCATTCATGGTCCAACCCTATGAGCCTATCCCACTCATAGTCCTGCCTTACAGACTCCTCGTCTGTAGTAAATCATCCAAGTCTTCTCAACTTGGACCCTGGCATGCATGCAATCACCATACTATGGACTCCTCGCCTAATAGTAGCCGACGGGAACATATCAGTTCCTTGCCCATCGTGCGCCCGACACATGTAATCACCATACTAAGGACTCCTCGCCCATTAGTAGCCGACGGGAACACAACCAGTTCCATGCCCATCATGTGTCCAACCATCAAGCACATCCCAGACCCCTATTGGACTTAGTTCTTCAAGCCCAAATACCACACCACATGCATATACTTCCTATACTTAGGAAAAAGTAGCCAAACTAACACACACAAGCACACACAAACATAGTAATTCGCATAAAATCGCTTAAGCCAGGGACTCTCGCCCAAGTTAAGCCTTCAGCTTCGCTTAGGCTACCTCACCTCGCTTGAGCGAGCTTAAAACAGTGGCCGCATCACGTTATCTCGCTTAGGCGAGATCATCTCTCGCCCAAACACCCAATTCAGTCTCGCCTGAGCTACAATGTACGCAACACATCCAACATGATCGCGACATCTCGCTTAGGCGAGACCATCTCGCCTGAGCGAGACCATCTCGCCTGAGCGAGACCCTGGTTCACTCAAACCCACCAAACTCCTCGCTTGGATGAGGTTTTGCGCTCAAAATAATCCAGGTTTCCTCGCGACCTCGCTTTGGTGAGTGTCTCTCGCTTAAGCGTGAGACTAAGTCGCTCAACCCCATCCAAGGTCGCTTGGGCGAGTAACGCGAACCAGGACCAAAAACGAGACTCTACAACTCTCGCTTAGGCGAGATGGCGTTGCTTGGGCGAGACTTGCAAGGCTTCGAGTCTGATCACGCACACAGTGCACCAAACCAATACCAAAACTCTACTCAATCATTAACAAGACAATGTAATGGCAAATAACCATCAAAATCATGCATTATCTCCCATTAAGCTACCAAAACACAAAATTTAGGCTTCCACCACCCTTCCTTTACTAAAAACCCTCATTCCCCAAAAGTATAATGTATTACAGGCTTATGCGCACAACATTAATCAATTAAGCTTTCTATCACCACACATATTGTACGAATTTCATGCCAATAGAAATCAATTGAAAACAGAATTGAACCAAAACCATAACACATGTTAATCAATTTAAGCGCATAAGGACAACTCCCCTAACCTGAAATTAGTGATTAAAGTTGAGACCAACAGGACCCTTGATCCACGATTGCCTTCTTGCTTCAACCCTTGCACACCCAAAACTCAACTCACATGCTCAATCTCGTGCTCCTCTCTATACCAGTTAACCAAACTGCCAAAACCCTTCCTTTTACCTAAAATTTGGCTTCCCTTTACCTAAAATTTGGCTTTCATAGCTGTCTTTAGGATGGGTTTTAAAAATTAAAACTGGCTTTCATAGCTGTCTTTAGGATGGGTTTTAAAAATTAAAACGAAATTAGGCTTAATTGTGGTTTTAATTCCTCTTCAATGTTAATTATATGGTGGTTTTTCCAACCCTCTTGGCTGCCCCATTCTGCTAGGTTATCCCTACCTTTCCATATTCATTCCAAGCTAAATTTAGTAAAAATAAAGGTTAAGTTCTGTCTACCAAGGTTTGAACTTGTGACCCTCCACTCATAATGCCAAAGCACATCCACTATGCCAATTCACATTTAGTGACACACCCTAATCAAGATAAGTTTACATTACCAATTCCATACTCATACATATTATTAAAAATCAATAATAAAACAACAACACATAATTGGCATACATAGAACTTGAACCCCAGTCCTCTCACACAACCAAAGTACTCTTAACCATTTGAGCTAACACTTTTCCACGTCACATTAAACAATAATTAATGTCATAAGGGCGCTTTCTACCCGCATTTATTATTAATTAATTAATTTTCACGGGTCTCACAGAATGCATGATTACTATGACTTGGTTGTATGAATATATTTGGTATGAGTCAGTGCGTAATTCCTTGGAATTTCTAGGTGAGACTTCAGGGTCGTGCTTCAGTGGTCGGGACGTGTCGCAACCGAAATCGCGACTGGACAACGAACCAAAAAGTAAAAAAACAGAGAGTTTGGAGTCACCACCATAGTTATTATAGGAAACTATGGAAAACCATAAAAAAGAGCAAGGTCTGCGAAAAACCAAAATTTGGATCCGGGAGTCGGTTACGCGTGGGGAAGGTATTAACACCCCACAACGCCCGTCCTAAGACGGTACCTTTAATTAAATGTGCAAAAGTTATGTGGTTTTTCGAAATATTTAATTTTCCCCAAAATTAGTAATAAAAGAATGTACAAAAAAAACTAAAATATTTTTTTGAATTTTTGGGCCCGACGAGGATTAATCCTGGCTCCTAGGTATCTCCATGTGAATTGGAGAATCAGGGTTACGTAGTTCTTTATGAAAAACTATTTGGAAAATTATTTGAAAAATGGTTCAATTTGTGTTATAATTTTGAAAACTTTTTATTCAACATTTTAGTATTATTTTATTATTGGTGTCACGCGACGCGAGCGGCCGAACAGACACTGAAAATAAATTCTTTTTTTCTAATCTTTTATTTTTTATTTTTTTAATCATTTATAAATTTTTAATATTTTTTTAAAGTTATTTTAAAGTAGTTGTGGATATCATTGCGACGAGAGCAACCAAATAGATATAAAAGAATAAACAAAGAAAGTTATATTTTATTTTTAGATCATTTGTATATATTTTTTAGAAAAAAAAAAGGAACGAAAGTCTAAAATAGGTGTCATGCAACGCGAGGGGTCGAACAGACACCAAAAAAATGGGAAAAAATTAATGATTTAAAAAGAATAATAATAAAAAAATTGATAAAAATAAATCAAAAGAAAAAAAAAATGAACTAGCAGTTACGTACCTTAAAAAATGTTCAATATCTACTCACCTTTTCTCTTTTTCTTATTCTTTGCCTCATTTTCTAATATTTTTGTTCTTTTCTAGAGAGATAAAGATGATAGGTGTCTATTTATGTGGGTGGTAATGAGAGAAAGAGAGAGTGTAGAAAATGTTTTTTTTTCTTTTTTCTACCTCCTTCAATATGTTTTTTTTAAAGAGAGATTAAAAAGAGGTATGTATGTGGGAGTGGTGATGGGAAAGAATTAGAGTAGTGTAGAGAATTTTTATTTTGGTCATGACAGAGTGCATATTTATATTCACAACTTGCAATGTCAATGCAATCTCAGCCTTAATTGTAACGAACAATATAATGAAGGAATTGATCATGATAGTAGCAAATTATGAGTATCAAATCGCGGTAAAACAGAGCACAAAATCAATCATCATCAATAACAAATCAAAGCACAAAATTAATCCCAATTAATAATATTGATTCTTACCATTTGAAGAGATATTGCTTCTAATTATTATTATGTAATTAATTTCTCTATCAGGAACAAAGGTAGAAAATATTTGAGTTATTGGGCTCATGAAGATTAATAACAAATTGGGCTCTTCCTCCTTTTTTTTCTCTCTTTTTTTTTTCTAAAGTTGATGTTTGAAAATCTTTTTGAAGAAAATTTTGTTTCACATTTTTTTTTATTTTCCATTAACTAAAAAACCCTTTTTTTTTTCGAAAATAAATTTATTCACCTGGACGAAATTGGGTGTTGACAGGACGTAATTCCATGGCCCCTGTTAGTGGGTGTCCATGGTGGTGCCCCATCTATATAACTTGGTAAGGATTCAAGGTAAGGATTGCATCCTGACACTCTAAGGAGTCAATTAGTCTCACTTAGAGCATACTGGCTCCTGTGGTGAGAGTAGTAGAAGGCCCAAAACTCATTAAGGGCTAACCTTGTGTGTGAGGGAATTGATTCATTGTAACACTTGTAACACATAGCTCGGGGGTGAACAGCTCGGGGGTGAGCAGAGGTATCTACCACAAGTGCAAGCATCCACTAAATCCGACCAAGTTATATGTATCCGGATGAGTCGAGTCGAGTCGAGTCTTAGTGTATTGTTTGAGAAGTCATAACATGTTTGGTTGATATATGTATATTGGACTGTGAAAATATATCTGATTGTATTGATGAAATCTTTTTGGCTCTACCTTACCCTTTCTTGTTTGAATGTCTTGTATGTTATCCTTCTACTTTTGCGATGATCATCAATTTATTGATGGGAGTAGATGCGAGAGGTACTCATGGCCAACATGGGAAAGAGGATTCTACTACATAGTCCACTTGGGCTGGACTTGATGTTTCTTGTTGGGCTTTTCTTTAGGGCCGTGGCCCATGTATCAGTTTGACTTTTGATTTTTTTATGTTCCTCTTAAACTTTATAACTTGTTTTCAGGTGGCACCGTGGTGTGCCTTGAGTTGTAAGGAGTTAAGTTTAAAACTCCAGGACTGCGCTATTATGTTACCTTGTGCGACGTTTCCGTTAATTATGTTTGTTGATTAAATGGGACGTTACAAACTCAACTCCTTTTGTACCAGAGTTTTAAAATGATGAAAAAATTAATTTTTATAACACTTATAAAAACAGAAAATGGGTAATATAGTAATTTTGGTAGTATATTCTTTTCTTAATATGTAATAGATTTGTGTAATTATTTGAATTAAAAATATAGTTACTAAAATTAGTAAAATGATTAAACTGACAAATAACTTTTTTATTATGAATAATTATTTAAATTTAACAAATAATAATTAATAGGATAAAATTGCAAAAACAAAAAGAGGACACAAAAAATGTGTATCTCTTTATATATATAGTTATTGTATTATTATTTTTTTTTATCACTACGAGATTGGTATGAATTAATGATCGTTCATTGATTTGAAAGAATTACTCATATGATTGGTATGACTCATATGATTCATTACTCTTTATGTAATATTTTGTATAACTATTTGATATATATCCTTTATGGGTTACCATGTTGTATATATAAACATGACTCTTACTATTAGTAATAACACACACAGAAAAGTTGCTCCATATTATCTCATTGTCTATTCTTTCTTCTATTCTTCTCTATGTTATTAGCTTTATTTTATAATACGTGATCAGCACGATGCTCCAACCAATTAAGGGCTAGTGAAAGTTTTTTCTCTCTAAGGACAATGTTATGCATGTCTTAATCTAGGCTCTTCCTAATCCTTTTTTCATTTACAATTTTATCAATTTTATCTTATATTGTTATTTTTGTCATAAAAATGGTTTGACTTTATCAATTTTCATCTCTCTCTTATTATTATTATTATGATAATTATTATTGTGATGATTATTATTACTATTATTTGTTATGCTAATTCTAAACATGTTAAATCTTGCAAATTTTGAATTTGTCATCTTGATATTACAAGGAAGAATTCCTTATATTGGACTTTAAATGTTGAAATACATTTAGATGCAATGGATCTCGGGTTACCATTAAAGAAATAAATAAAGCATCTAAGCAACTAATTTGCTCCTGCAACAACAATATTTTGTGAAAAGAGATTTCACATTTCACAAATATTATGACTTTATTTCATGCTTATGTATGGCTGAATGAAGCAATGAAGCTTTTAATGAAAAATCATGAGATTTGCCTAATTTGCTCCATTCCCAAAAGTGAATGCAACAATAAATATTATGAATTTATTTAATGATTTTGTATGACTAAACAAAGCAATGAGCTTTTGATAGAAAATCATGAAACCTGTCCAATTGGTTTATGCTCCATTCCTGGATGTGAATGCAACAACATTTAATTTATATTTTCATGATCGTGATATTGATTATGGACATGGTTATAAAGGAAATTTCAAAGACACATTTTGTCACCAGAAGTGGCACAATAATGTGAAAAGGGAAAAAGAAAAATGTGAAAATATTGGCAAATAAGATGAGAGTATATATTATCATTACGATCGTAAAGGCCATTTGAGTTATACTTGTCATACACCAAAACATCTTACAACTAATGAGAAGAACATATAAACAAACTTTGCTTATGAAGATGGTGATTCTGATTATGGCCATATGGATACTACTCATCTTGATATTATTATTTTCTTTGCTAAACCAAATGGAAGCATTGATCACCTCATTGGTTATGAGAGTGTTAAAAAAATATTTTCTCATATTGATATTTATGTTTATACGAAGAATAAATGTTGGCACTAGCACCAATTATGAGGATATATGTCTTATTGATAGTGCAACAACTCATACAATTCTCAAGAATAATAAATTTTTCTCTTGTTTGGTAATGCAAGAAGTCAATGTTAATACTATTTATGGTACCACAAATATAATTGAAGGCTCTGGAAGAGCTATTGTACTTCTACTAAGAGGTACAAGATTGCATATTAAAATACATTTTATTCTCCTAAGTCTAATAGAAACTTATTAAGTTTTAAGGATATTCGTCTAAATGGATATCATATTAAGACAAACAATGAAAGAGATATTGAATATCTTTATATCACTCGAATTGAGTCAAATATAAAATGTGTATTGGAGAAATTATTAGCCTTCTCTTATGGCTTATACTACACATATAGTAATGCAATTGAGATGCATGTCATTGTAAGCTAGAAGCTTACAAATAGAAATGAATTTCTTGTTTGACATGATCGGTTGGGTTATCCTGGATATATCATGATGCGAAAAGTAGTTGAAAAACTCATGTGGACACTCACTTAAGAGTCAAAAAACTTCTTTAGAACAATGAGTTCTTATGTACTATACATTCATAAAAGTTGATAATAAAACCATCACCAGAAAAATTAGAAATGAGTCAATCTCATTTTTAGAATGAATAAATGGTGATATTTGTGGTCCAATACACCTACCATGTGGATCATTTATGCATTCGATGGTTTTAATTGATGATCAACTAGATGGTCACATATTTGTTTATTATCAACTCGCAATCAAGTATTACAAAGTTATTAACAATAAAGAGCTCACCTCCTAGATTGTCCGATTAAGAAAATTTGTTTTGATAGTACTGGTGAAATTACATCTCATGCTTTTAATGAGTATTGTATATAAATTGGAATTGAAGTTGAGCATCCAATAACACATGTTCATACTCAAAATAGACTTGCGAAATCATTACTAAAACGTCTAAAATTGGTTGCAAGACCATTACTTATGAGAGCTAATCTTCCAATGACTAATTGGGGATATGCAATTTTGCATGTTGCATTATTGATTCGCATAAAATCAACATGTTATTACAAATACTTTATTATGCAGTTAGTTTTTTGTCAATGACCTAATATTCTCATGTAATAATTTTTGGGTTTGGTGTATATGTTTTCCCTACCAAAAAGGACTATGATAGGTCCTTAGACACAATTGAGAATATATTTTTGATATGATTCTCCCTCAATAATGAAATATCTTGAACTACCAACTGGAAACTTATTTACAGTTTGACTTTTCGATTGTCACTTTGATGAATAAGTTTTTCCAACAATAGGGGGAGAAAGAAAACAATTGGAAAAATGTATTGGTTGGAATTAATTATCATTATCTCGTCTTGATCCTCGTACAAATGAATGTGACTAGAAGTTCAAAGAGGATAATTCATTTCAAAATTAGTCAATTAATTACCTTATGTTTTACTGACAGAAAAAGGGTAACTAATACCAATTGCTAATGCTCTGAAGATAATTGATATTGATTCACAACACGCTTGAAGTGTGGTAGGTCTGTTAGTTCTAAAGACATGCTTGAAGCATGGTAGGCCTATTGGGTCCAAAGATAAAAACTCTTAAATGAGAAAGGGAGCTAAAATGCAAGATGACCTAAATGAAAAGGTGGAAATCCCAAAATATTCATTTGACATAATTAATGATTCAGTTCCAAAAGAACCTCAAGTACTTGAAATTCTTCAAAATGATGAGATCTCAATAAATTATGTCATGAATCATATAATATGGAACCAAAAAGAAGTCAACATTGACGAAAATTTTACATATAATATAGCGATGAATGTTATGAATGACAATGAGGATTAATAACCAATGATCATTGAAGATTGCCGACAAAGAAATGATTGGCCAAAATGAAAATATGCAAATAAGCATAATTAGATTTGCTTGCTAAACGAAAGATTTTTGAACTTATAGTTTGCACACCTAAAGGTGTGAAACCCGTTAGATACATATGGATTTTTGCGCAAAAAAAAAATCAAATTAAGAATGATGAAATTGTTACACTACTAGAAATTCTCATATTACATGGGATTTTTCTTGCAAATTTATTAAAAAAAATTTGCAAGAAAAGACTTTTTTCTGTCATTTTTTCTAAGAATTTTAATTGCCACATAATTCCTTCATGGGTAATCATTTCCTACAAAATTATAAAATTTGCAAGTATTTCCTACAAAATTTGTTGCCAAAAAGTGTTTTATACAAAATATTTTATAAGAAAATAGGTAGCAATTTCTTGCAATTTTTTTCACAACAAAATTTGTAAGTATTTTCTACGAAAAAATTTTGAAAACAAAATTGGCATGAAATATGAGTTTTTTTAGTAGTGTTAGATACAAAAAACAGTTGGTTGCTCAAGGTTTTTCTCAAAACCTGATATTGATTTGTAAAAAGACATATTCTCTAGTATTGGATACAAAAACATTGCAATATTTGATTATCCTAGTTGCACGACAAGGTTTAATCAATAAAATTGAACAAACCCTTTTATTGATTAAAGCAATAAAGACGTGTGTGGTATAATCGTCTTATTGAGTACTTATTAAAAGAATGATATAGAAATGATCCTATTTGTTCTTATATTTATATGAAAAGATCCAAAAATGAATTTGCCATAATTATTGTTTATCTAGATGACATAAAAATTATTGGAACTTCTAATGAGCTCACAAAGGCAATTGATTGCTTAAAGAAAGAATTTGAGATGAAGGATCTTGAAAAGGCAAAATTTTAGTTTGAGATTACAAATTGGGTATTTAAACAAAGGTGTTTTTTATACATCAAGAGGCTTATATAATTAAGATGCATAAAATGTTCTAACTTAACAAGTCACATCCATTATGCACTCTAATAGTTGTGAGGTCGTTAGATGTTGATAAATGCTCCTCTTACACCTCAAGAAAATGATGAAGATCTTCTTGGTCCAGAAGTACCATATCTTAGTGTTATAACAACACTAATGTATCTTTCTAATTTTACTTGATGTTATATTACATCTGTTGTAAATTAGTTAAGTAAGATATAGTTCTTCACCTACAAGAAGACAATGGATTGGAGTAAAAAATATATTTTGTTACTCTAAGGGTACTACGAATATGGAATTATTTTATCCAAATTATTCAAAATTGGATCTAATAGATTATGCAGATGCATATTATTTATTATATTCTCACAATGTCACAATGACTGATCACAAACAAAATATTTATTCACATGTGGTAGAAAAATGATTTCATGACGATATGTAGAAGAGACCATAACAACAACATTGTCAAAATCATGCATAATTTTTAGCATTACATGAGAGGTAAGTCGTGAATATGTTTAGTTAAGGTCTATAATTCAACATGTGCGACAAACTTGTGGTTTATCCTTGAGAAGATCGGAATCAACAACCATACATGAAGACAATAGTGCATTGTTCAATTGAAAGGATGATATAGAGATCCAAAAGATTCGTTCATGCAAAAATCTAACAGATTTGTTTACAAAGTCTTTGCCAAGGAGAACTTTTGAGCAATTGGTTCACAAGATTGGATTTTTTCATCTTAATGATGTAAGTTTACATGAGGGGGAGAAATAGAAGATGTAAAGAACAATAATATATAGAATGATGTATTTTTTTCCTTCACTAGGTTTTTATCCCAAAGGGGTTTTCCTAGTAAGGTTTTAACGAGGCACATTCTTTTATCAATGGACACTCAAGGGGAAGTGTTATGAATTAATGGTCGTCCATTGATTTGATACAACTACTCATATGATTGATATGACTCTATGATTCATTACTCTTTATGTATTATTTTATATTAACTATTTGATTTATATCCTTTCTGAGTTATCATGTTGTATCTATAAATATGACTCTTCTTGTCAATAATAAGACACACAGAAAAGTTACTCTCTATTATCTCATTCTCTATCATTTCTTCTATTCTCCTCTATGTTATTAGTTTTTTTATAATAGGGATATTATTATAATGGTATTATTATTATTATTATTATTATTATTATTACAATTAGACGCACATCTTAATTTAATTCACTACGGGATCATATTTCAATTATTTATCTTTTTTATTTGTTTTGTTGGTGATGTATATCTTTATATATAATTATATATTATTATTATTATCATTAACATTAGCCTTAGTATTAGCATTGACATTAATATTTATAGCATAAACATTATTATTATCATTAGTTTGTTATTATTGGATTCATTATTGTTTTTATTATTATTATTATTATTACTATTCATAATGGTGCTATTAGTATAAGTATTTTTTAATTATAAAAAAAGTTAATATACTAAATACTTTTGCTAAATACATTTTTATTCTTTTAAAAATTTTACAATTTACAATTTATATTAATATTATTAATAGTATTTTTAATGGTTAAATAAACATAATAACAATTATATTATTATTCTAAAAAGATTTGAAATAAAAAAAAAACGTGCATACATGCACAAGTCATATGCTATTATAATTATTTCATAAAATCAATTAATTACATTATATTGTGATATCAATTCTATTTAAAATTGAAATTATTATTACATCACTTAGATTTACTACTTCGTCACTTTAATAACAACATTTACAACAATATAATCTAATTTTCATAATATTTCATTACATAATATTTTCACTACTTTATTATTTTAATATATAAAATAAAAAAAATGCAACTCGTACATACGCATGGGTCAGTCAACTAGTTGAATATAAAACATTGACTCTGACACGTGACACGCTACTGGGTTGACACGTGGACATTTTTTCAAATATAAAAAAAGTTAAAAGATTGAAAAAAGAATTAAAAAATAAAATAAAAAACTAAAAAAACCATGAAGTGATATGTTGTCGTCATTGTTCATTACCATCAATGATTTAACTGTGCTAACAAAAGGACCAAATTAAACAAAATTGACAAAAATTGGAACTTATTTGAACAAAAAAAAATACAAAATTAGGACTGATTTGATAAACTTGACAAAAATTAGAACCAAAAAGGTATTTTAACCTTATATAAATTTAAGAATACATGTTAAACAAAGTATGTTTATACACCGATCAAATGAGTCTTGAAATACACATTAAACATATCTATCCATATACTAATTAGATGAATCTAGCGATATATACTAGACAAATAGATATTCATACACATATTATATAGACTATTTTCTTTATTTTCTGATTAAATTCTTTAATTAAATGAGTCTAAAAATATTTATCCATATATCAATTAGACAAATGTATCTATATATTAATTAAACTAAAATAATTTGTCCATAGATTTGTCTATATATTAATTATAGAATGTAACACAATTCATGTTAATCGAGTATGTTCACACTTACACTTGTATGTTCATATTCTAATGAATATTTTTAATAAATCTATTCTATATTTTTATATATGGTTTATAATTTTATTCTTTATATTTTTATAAAATTTACTATTTATATTTTACGGGTTTAAAATTAATTAATATATAAAAGATCAAATAGCTAAAAACATAAAGGCTTAATTACTGTTTTGGTTTTCTAATTTATTGGTTTGGTTCATTTTGGTTCCCTCGTTATTTCTTGGTTTAATTTGGTCCTCTAATTCTTTAAAAAAGTTTAATTTAGTCCATGTTGTTAAGTTGACATTAACACCGTGTCCATACATGCCACATGTTATTTTGTGAAATTTTCTATTTTTTTAAATTTTATTTTTATTCTTTTCAAAAAAATAAACAGTCACGTGTCACATTATGATTATGCCACGTGTCAACTTGAGAAATTTAATTTTTTTTAATTAAAAAAAGTGCCACATGGCAGCTCATGATTGTGTCACGTGTCAGACTAACACGGGATGTTTTCAAACTAGTCTCCCTATTTCCATTTTTGATTTAATTTAGTCTTCCAATTTTTTTAAAATGATTCAAATTTGTCCTTTCCAATTTGAGATCAATTTTAAATTAATTAAATTTTGATTCAATTTAGTCCCTAATCTAAGAGTGTTTACATTTTCAAATCAAATATAATTTATTTATAGTAAATGAAAATATATGTATTATTAAGATTAAATATATTAATTTTTTCATTAAATTATAGGTATTTTTTTTTATTTTTTGAATATGTTTTTTTTATATTTATAATTATTTTAATTTAAAAAATAATTAAATTTTTAAAAATTAACAGTCAATTAGTAAGATAATTTTTTAATTTAAAAAAAAATATTTGTTGAAAAGTGCAATTGAATAAATAATATATATATATATATGTTCAATTTTATTTATAGTATATGAAAATATAATACCTTCAAGTTATATTAGAATTACAAAATATAAAAATGTGAAAATATATAGCATATGAAAATATAATACCTTCAACTTTATTTATAATATATGAGAATACAGAAATAAATGCATTATGAAATAAGTGTGTTTACTTTTTCTAATAACAATAAAAATTTATTTTTAATAAATAAAATTTATAAGAATATCAATATTTTCTTAATATAAAAATTGAGAAATTCTTTTGAAATGTTATGATCTTTAAATTTATTTATCGTAAATTGAAATATATGTATTATGATCAAAGAGTGTTTACTTTTTCAGATTAAATATAATATATTTATCGTTTATTTTTAGTAAATGAAAATATATGTATTATTAAGAGAAATATAACTTTTCCTAAAATTATAGATAATTTTTATTTATATTCTGAATATATTTTTTGTTATTAATTATTGTTTCAATTAGGGATGTCAAAAAAATTCGTACCGCAGATATCTGTGAATAAAACTCACAACGGGTAGGAAACTAATATTACAAATGGATGCTCGTTACCCGTGGGTACGGGTATTTTTGATACCCGCATGTTAACGAGGCGGATACAAGTATCATAGTATCCATACCTGTGGATATCCGTACCCGCTAAACTTTAATTCACAAAAATACCCTTTTATATATATATATATATATATATATATATATATATATATATATATATATATATATATTAGTAAAAACCATTCCGAGTCTTTATTCAGTGTTGAGGAGGCATTGATGTGTTTCCAAGACTGGTTGTGGACCAACATGGAAGGTAATAAAATTAACACTTTTACTTAGATATTTTAATTAAGTGATTCTTGGAAATTTTTAATGAACTTCTTATGTTTTCAAGCTCTTCTAGATTAAAATTGGACAACATGAAACTCTATAAATGTTGTAAGATGTGGACATGGATAAAGTTAGTAATTTCTTTAATATTTCATTCAAAAATAAACTTAGTGATTTTTTATTTCTTTGTTTTACAAGAATCAACAGAAGAAAGTAAGCTGGTTGATCCGAGTACTAGTTATGGTTAAATATTTATTTTTTTAAATATTTTTGTAAATACCCATAGGTACTCGTGAATATTCGCGGATATGAAAAAAATAGGCAAGTATCCGCTTGACGGATATCCAACAAATATAGGTATGGGTACAGGACGAATATTTATCCGGCAGGTAGGGTATGGAGGAACTACTACCCGTACCCTACCCGCCCCATTGACATCCCTAGTTTCAACTTAACAAATAATTAAATTTTAAAAATATATATTTTATTTTAAAAGAAATATTATTTGTTAAAGAGTAAAATTGAATAAATAATATTCATGTTAAAAGAATACATCGTTTGTATATTATGCATTACAAAATATGAGCATATAAAGATATAAAGTATATGAAAATATAATACCTTTACGTTTATTTATAGTATATGGGAATATATATATATATATATATATATATATATATATATATATATATATATATATATATATATATATATATTCAACTTTATTTATAGTATATGAAAATATAACACCTTCATGTTATATTAAAATTACAAAATATAAAAATATGGAAATATATAGCATATAAAAATATAATACCGTCAAGTTTATTTATAATATATGAGAACATAGAAATGAATGTATTATTAAATAAGTGCATTTACTTTTTCTAGTAACAATAATAATATAATTTCAATAAATAAAATTTATAAGAATATCAATATTTTCTTAATATAAAAATTGAGAAATTCTTCTGAAATGCTACTATCTTTAAATTTATTTATAGAAATCAAAATATATGTATTATGATAAGAGTATTTACTTTTTCTAATTAAATATAATTTATTTTTAGTAAATGAAAATATATGGATTTTTAAGAACAAATATAACTTTTCATAAAATTATAGATAATTTTTATTTATTTTCTAAATATATTATTTTTTTATTAATTATTGTTTCAATGTAAAAAAATAATTAAATTTAAAAAAATTTAACTAAAAAAATATTATTTGTTAAAGTTAAAATTGAATAAATAATATTCATGTTAAAAGAATATATGTTTGTATATTATGCATTACAAAATATGAGCATATAAAAATATAAAGTATATGAAAAATATAATACCTTTACGTCGTTTATTTATAATATATATATATATATATATATATATATATATATATATATATATATATATATATATTATGAAATAAGCGTCTTTGCTGTTTCTAATAATAATTATATAATTTTAATCTATAAAATTTGTAAGGTTATAAATACTTTCTTAGTTGTTGGATATATATATATATATATATATATATATATATATATATATATATATATATATATTTATATATATATATATATATATATATATATATATATCATTTTATGTATTATTATTTAACCGTGTTTACTTTTTCTAATCAAATATAACTTATTCATAGTAAATGAAAATATATGTATGATTAAGATTAAATTTATTCTTTTTTTTTCATTAAATTACAAATAATTTTTATTTATTTTCTGAATATGTTATTTGTGTTATTATCTAAGAGTGTTTACTTTTTCTAATAAATATAATTTATTTATAGTAAATGAAAACATATGTATTATTAAGATTAAATATATTATATTTTTTCATTAAATTATGGATAATTTTTATTTGTTTTTTGAATATGTTTTTTTTATTAGTAATTTTTTTAATTTAGAAAATAATTAAAATTTTAAAAATAACCGTCAATTAGTAAGATAATTATTTTAATTAAACAAATAATATTATTTATTGAAGAGTACAATTGAATAAATAATGTATATATAAATATGTTAAAGTTTATTTATAATATTTGATTATTGTTATTTAAGTTTTTAAAACTTATTTAATAGTTAATTATATTTCAAATAACAAATATATTATTTTTATGATACAGAGTATCATGTTTGCTTTTTTATGCAATATAAATTCAGACAATATTTTTATGATAAACTTTCCTTGACAAATACTTGAGACCATCATGAAAAAATGGCAAAAGCTAACAAAAAACAATAACCTCAAAAATTTGACTACAAATATCATAAATGGTTATGGAAAGATTGAAATGAATGAGATATGATCATGTGATTCAAAAATGTATTTGTAGACACTACATTATATTCACACACTCAAAATAAAAGGAGAAACTAAGGAAAAACTATTTGCGGGAGACTAACTCTTATGGTAGTTTAGATGCAAGTGTAGGCCTAAATGGAGTTAAACCAGCAAAATATGAATGCCATTTTAGCACTAAATTAAGGAATTTCATGCACATCTCACTTAGCATAAATGCCTTATGTATGAATGGTAGAAAAGAAACAGATAACCTCACACCCTCTCCATGATCAGGAGAGAGAAAAATAAGTTAATTTTATTTTATATCCCTAAGAGGGAAAGGACATACATTATTATAACATCCCATGTAGACTGGAATGGATGGGTCTTTAAGGATTTGGCAACAGCCTTGCCAGTTAGCAAAACTTCCAAACAAGCATGCATAGATTTTGCAATGTAATCAAGATTACATCCTCCTCCTACAATCAATCAGTACAATCCTACCTTCAGCAAAATTCATCAACTGAAATAAAGGAAAAAAGTTTTGTTACCGATACAGAGACCAGTATATTGAACTTCTATATTTTTTAAAAATTTAAAATTAGTGAGAAGTAATATCAAAATATTAAAAACAAAAAGGTAGCATAATTAAAAATAGTATGCTGATAACTACGGAAAAGAAATTAATCAATACTCATTCTTATAAGTCTACATATTTAATTCAGTTTTGCTAATAGCTAACTTTTCTTCAAATATAGCAGTTTTGGTTTATCAAATAACATACTAGCATTAGAATAAATAGTACGCAATCACTAAAATTCAATCTTAAAAGTAACCTTCTCCAATAGAACAGAATAGTCATCTGCTGTGACACGACATCCTCCTAGAGGGTCTCCAATAGCTGTGACAAAGAAGTCAATAACTATTACTTGTTGTTACAGTTAAAAATAATAAATTAACATATCAACTTACCCAAATCTACTTCATGTACAAATGGTAGCTAGTAATGCTCCAAAGTTATGGGAAGAACTAGTGATACCCTCTCCTCCCACACGGATAGCAGCAAAACACAAACGTTACAATAACTTGTAACATTCCTGCATCAAATCCAGCAGAAACAATAATTATGTCTAGATTAAATTCTTTGGCAACAGGAAGTAAGATGTGATCCCAGTAATCTGTATCACCACAATTCGCATTCCCCAGGCAACATTTATATTATATCCGGCCCCTTATGCTTCTCCGACTTTAGTATAAAACCCGTCGTCATTGGTAGGAAAAATTTCCAGACTCATGCCTGTATTAAGAAACAACTACAAAATCAGCAACAAACCAGTAAAACTGACTAGAAAAGTGAAAATAATTAAAATAATTAAAATAATTAACACATATGTAAACGGAGAAGAATAAAACTCGAAAATTATACCATTCCCACGATGGACATCCCAGTCAACAATCAAAATTTTCTTCACACCTAGATCAGGCTATTGCAAACAGAAAAATCAGAAAAATAATGTGTAATTTTATTGGACCAAAACTTACTTTTTAAAAAAATTATGTAATTTTATTGGAAAGCTGGAAAGCAACTACACTGATATAGCTTATTGTAAGTACTGTATAAAATTGTACAAAATTACACAAAATTGTACAAAATTGTAGACACCACAAGTTGAAAGGTTATTTATTGACAATTCCTTTTTGAATGGGTTGTCTAAAAATTAATATTATAATATTTTGTAAAGCCTATAAAAGGCTAATCTTATATCGAGAGAATTGCATTTATTTTAAATTGAAATATATCAAGCAAAAAACTCTTTCTTCCTCTATTGTTTTTTTGCTGTATGGGTGTGTACAATTGAATAAATAATGTACATATAAATATGTTCAAGTTTATTTATAATATATGAGTATTGTTATTTAAGTTTGTAAAACTTATTTAATAAAAGTTCAATTTGAAGGTTGGTCGGTCGAGAGTTATTATTAACAATTAAATATAATAAAATAAATTATAGGTGGAGAGAATTTATTAGACATTTTTTATAAACTACAAGAATAATAAATTAATTTTAAATATTATATTTTTTATAATTTAAAAATTAACATAAAATTATTCTAATTTTTCCCTTCAAATATCTTTTTTATTCATTCATAGATTAATTTTACATCTATGCTCCACTCATTGAGATATGGTCCACGAAACCAAAACATTTTTCCAATATACTTCACAGGAAATGGCAAAATTTTGGCATTCAGCAAAGTTGTGGTATGTATAAAGAAAGTTTTCTATCACTTCCCAGTGACTCACAGAAGAATTTAAGTGATGATGAACATAAAGATTGATTTGTTTAAATATAATTTTTATCATAAATTTAGTATAATTTCCTTTATATTCTTTTAGTTTGTTTTTTAATCATTTTCATGTAAGATAAATAACTAATACATATTTGAATGTCAACATAACTGATGTAAATTGATATATATATATATATATATATATATATATATATATATATATATATATATATATTTTTTATTT
>Ga0209589_1001254_pt1 | contig 41205 bp, 40 predicted proteins | sample CowpeawhiteBW_FD_187525 | JGI IMG/M metagenome (GOLD analysis project Ga0209589, IMG submission 187525) | Root nodule microbial communities of legume samples collected from California USA - Cow pea white BW (SPAdes) (version 2) | ecosystem: Host-associated > Plants > Roots > Nodule | place: USA...
CCTATAGAACCTATCACTAAAATACCCCTACTAGGGGGAGGTAGGGCTAAGCGGAGCGAAAAGGGTTTTCCATGAGATGGGAAATGCAAACTATTAGCCCCCCACAAGGTGTGTGAATAAGTAATTATCTGATAATTAGCAAGGAATATACGTCTTTCTACTAAACAGGATGTATTGAATTCATAAATCATTAGATACTTTTTTTTGAATGTCAACTAAGTATCGTAAGTAAATTGCTCCCGGTTGTTCACTTATTTGATAACCAGAGTTATTCGGTGGATAAAGGAACTTAAGATGCCGAATGGTTATAGTTCCAACTTGGCTAGATGTGCTGATGTTGAAAAGGGGAGAATTCATGGGATGAAAAGGCATGATTGCCATGTATTCATGGAGACATTACTTCCTATTGCATTTAGTGCTTTGCCCATTCATGTTTTATCAAAGATTTGTGCTCTACAACATTAAAAGAGGAATAACTAAGAAGAATGAAGGAGAATATTCCAATTATTCTTTGCAAATTAGAGAGAATATTGCCTCTAGGATTCTTTGATTCCATGGAACATCTTCCTATTCATCTCCCCCATGAAGCATTGTTGAGTGGACTAGTGCAATATAGATGGATGTATCCATTTGAAAGGTACTAGATGACCTCCCTATTAATTTTTATAATTAATTATCTCACCAATCTTTTTCATAATAATGTACTTATTTATGTGTGATTCTAAATCATCAATAAAAAATAAGGCCAAAGTTGAAGGTTCTATTTTTGCAGCTTATTAACACTATGAGACAACATACTTTTGTTCTCATTACTTCAATAACTTCATGTTGTCACCACACAATTGGAGGAATGAAGTAGAATGTCAAAGTGATGTGTCAATGTTGTCTGTTTTTCAACAACAGGGCATCACGCAAGGAGAGAATCAATTCATTGGTTAATTGATGCCAAGTTTAAATCTACTCATGTTCATATGTTAAACAATTGCACTAAAATCAAATTGTATCTTGAGTATGTTGTTATCTCATTTGTGAACAACTTTGTAGTCAATTATATATAAGCCTATTTATATTGACCATTGTAGTAATTATTTTGGCCATCTCATTCCTTATGTCTGAGCAAATACTTGAGATGAGTGTTTCTGCTCGTATTCATTTTGAGTTTCCTCAATGGTTTAAATATCAAGTATGTATCGTACCATTAATAATACAAATATGTTTTCATGAAACATAATTCTTCATGCATGTTGTATTTGAAGGTTTATAATGAGCCATTCAGTATGAGGAATCAATAACTAAGGGATTTGTCAAATTGGCCCATGAAATGTGTCAAAGAATGGCACACAAACTTCGTGAATGGGTACAAGTTTCATACTAACTCATTAAGCAAAGGGAAAAAGACTATAAATAGTGGTCTTCAAGTCAAGGGCCTTACCAAAGGAGGTGAAGATGATTTTTATGGCGTTATTCATAGAATATATGAACTAAAGTACAATAATCTAATAAACCGAAGAAAGTTGTACTTTTGTTTTGTGAATGGTTTGATCCCTTTACAAAAGGTACAAGAATGGATCCTAAATATAACATTGTGGACATTCACATGAGTTCAAGGTACCAACCATTTGATCCATTTATTTTGGCAAACAATGTTAGAAGAGTAAATTATTTAAAATATCCAACATCTCAAATAAACAAATGTGGTTGGTGTGTTGCAATTAAAACAAAGCCTAGAGGTCGCATTGAATCAAATGAGGTGGAAGAGGATGTCCCTCACCAAGTTTATGAAATGTCACACATTAATGAAGATTAAAGTAGAATGTGTATCTGAATTTCATGACATACAAGGTCATGATGAAGAGTTAGAACAACAAGAGGAGGACAAAAGAAGAAGAAGTAGAAGATGATGAAGAAGAAAGTGAAGAAGAAGAACTAGTGGAAGAAGAGGAGGAGAACGATGACGATGACAATGATGCTAATAACTAATTTTGTCTTTGTTGTTATTATACTTCAAGTTTTTAATATGTTTTTGTTTTTTTGATATGCATGCTATAAATTGCAAACTATAATGTTTGATTATTAATTTGTTATAAATTGGCAACTGTTTATTTTGTTTATTGTCATTCACCATGTTAATTTATTTACAACTTAAATCATAAACTCACTACACCATGTCATCGGGAAGTCCACCTCGACACCCACCAATTGATAAGGGGAAAGGTATAGCAAAACCAAGAAAGAGACGTAATAATTTTGTGCTTAGGGTTCCGCCCAAGCATTCCCATATATCTCGGCCTTACATACGCCATCCTCATCTTCTCCAACTCCACCCACAAGGTTTCTTACCCCCACTTCTATCCCGACCTTACATATGCCATCATCATCTTTTCTAGCTCCACCCACAAGGTTAATTATCCCTAATTCTATCCCGACCTTACATATACCATTTTCATCTTCCTTAGCTCCACACATAGGAGTGCATACCCCTTCTACACACATTGCACCATCCCCTTCACCTCATGTTGTACCATTTGTAGCTTGGATTGGTGCACCATCTTCTACTGCTAATGACAACTCTACACCATCCTCTGTTCCACAGGATATAGTTGCACCATGAAATACCGTTGATTCTAATTCAAATGCAGAACATAACCTTCCTCTACATGACCGCCCGTTGATAGGACTTATTGGTCGAGGGTAATATTTCCAATTCAATATAAATGATTGTTTATATTATATACATATATCTTCCTCATCTTTCATTTTATGACAATTTTTGACGACTTTTAGGTTTGTTCCATCTAGTGTTGCTTCACAGGCTATCACAAAGACAATTAAGCAATTTCTTCAACATTCGCCATCATGGGGAGCATTACTTGAGGTAGACAAGGATTATTTTTGGCAACGTTTCAAGGTAACATGTTTTAATTTAGGGTTAAATATGTTTTTGGTCCCTCAAGTTTCAGTGAATTTTGGAATTAGTGCCTCTTCGAAACTTTATACCAATTTAGTCCTTCATCTTTATAAATGCATGGATTTAGTCCTTCTTACCAATTTTTGTTAAGTTTATTTGACATTTTAAACGCATTTTATGATAATATTTGAGTTAACATTGAAGCAAAAATGTGTCAAATGGTATAAACAATTCAAATATTATCATGAAATACGCTTGAAACGTCAGATAAACTTAATAAAATTTGGTTAAAAAGACTAAATTCACACAATTTTAAAGATGAAGAACTAAATTGGTATAAAGTTTCGAAGAAGGACTAATTCCAAATTTCACTAAAACTTGAGGGACCAAAAACATATTTAACCCTTTAATTTATTACAGGCTTAAATAGTCATTTGGTACTAGTTTTGGTTAACTATTTTTAATTTGGTCCTAGTTGAGGATTTCTTTTCAATTTGGTCCTAAATTTTGTAAATTTCGTTTAATTAAGTCCTTTTCCTTAACTTTGTCAAAATAGTTAATAGAACAGTGTCCAACATGGACGGTTACTGTGACGTGGTGCGTTGTTGAATGACGTGGTCGTTATTTTACTTAGTACCTTTGCTGAAAAGTACAATGTATTTAGATCTTCAATTGAACGGAATCCTCAATTCCTAATGAAACCCTAATCCCAATTTCGACTAATTTCTAACCCTAAACCGCTTTGATTAAAATTGAAAAGGGCACTATAGTAAAATAATAGCCACGTCATTCAACAGTGCATCACGTCACAGTACCAATCCATGTTCGACACTACTCTGTTAACTATTTTAATGGAGTTAAGGAAAAAGACCTAATTGAACAAAATTTATGAAATTTAGGACCAAATTGAAAAGAAATCCTAAACTAGGACCAAATTGAAAAATGTTAACCAAAACTATGACCAAATGACTATTTAAGCCTTTATTATATTAAGATGTTAACTACTTTTCCCTGCTTAATATTGTTATAATGTTTTAATTGTCTTGTTATAAATGCGAGTTTAGTGGGTACCAGAGCATGAAAATGAAATTAAGAGTAATTTCAACAATAGAGTTTCTCATCGTCTATCTGAGCTTTTTAGAGAAGCTGGAATGGCTGGAGAAAGACCAGAATGGATTCCAAATGATGTGTGGACTCCGCTGCTAAAACATTGGAATTCTCCAAGCTATCGTAACAAATGTGAAACAGAAAAAAAAATAGGGCTTCTAAAACAGGTGGGGCCTTACATATATGTGGCTCCATTACCACTCACGAGCATGCCCTTCGGATGGCATACACATTTCTATTATTCACATTTCACCTACATTTTTAAAGTTTAACATCAAATGAAATTTATAACATATTTTCTGCAAGCATGTGAGTTTGGACAAAACGTGTTTCTTGATGAAGTCTTTCAGTAGACTAATATCTGGAATGATATTGACCAATATGTGGATGAGAGATCTAGGAAGACACATGTAAGCCTCTTTTAGTGTTTAACATTATTTACTCTTAAACAATTATATATATATATATATATATATATATATGTATACCATCAGATAATAATTGGTTATTTTTTACTTACAAGAAGGATTTCAGAGTAAGCTTTCCCAAGTTAGATCTGAGGCTTCCTCATGTGGTGTTGATGGAACATAAAAGCATTCCTCTACTAATTCTATAGAGGACAAGAATATTAGGACTAGGTGTTGGATTGAAACAATTGGAGGAAAAAAAAGAAAGGAAGGCTATGTGGGGCTGGCCAACTTGTTGCAAAATATACAGGTTCAAATCAAAGCCTATCAGTTTCCTCCTCTTCTAATACTGAGGACCTTACTAATATTAGGCAACAACTTTCATGAAGCCTGGAGGAAAATGAGCAATTGAGGTCCGAGATTCGATACTTTCAATCACTAGTTCTACAATATCTCCCTCCCAATGGTCAAGGTCGTCTTCAGCAGCTACAACCAGAGCCACAACCACAACAACAAAACTCTGAAATCACTTAACCGTAGTCACACGCTTCTCGACAACAAAATAATCTGGAGGACGATAATTTGAATGAAGAATCTTTTCCTAACTATGAAAATTATTAATTTACGGAATATTTAACAAACTTCTGATTTAATTATGTAGTTACTTGGTATCATGATGTATTATATGATAAATATTTTAGATTATTTGGTATCCTTATATATGTCTTTGGTACAAGACATAAACAATAGGATGTTTGGTATAATGGCATATGCAAGATACTTGGAACTGTTGTATGTTTGTATGTTTTGGTGTTTTCTATATGGATGTATAGTAGGCATATGAAAGAAACAAACTAAAACCAAAATAAAAAAAGTCCAGTTACCGACGGATTAACTGTCAGAAAAGACCCTTCTTCAATTGTTGGATTTACTGACATATTGATCTATCGGTAATTAATGAAGGATAATTTCACCGATAATTACCGACGAATCCATCTATCGGTAAATCCTAGTCTTTTTCGATGGATTGCCGATAGAGCAGTCCATCAATAATTATTGACGATTCTTTTCGACGGATTATTTAGTCGATAATTACAGACGGATCCACAACATCCGTCGGTAAAATTTTCCAATGAAGGTTTTACTGAGGGATATTTAGCCGTCGATAATGCGTTGGTAAATACAAAATATCGACAGATTTTTGTCTTTACCGACGAATTACTATTGTCGGTAATTAACGTTTTTCTTGTAGTGTGTCTATAAATTGACAAGAGGAGAAAGTTGGAAAGTTAACAAATAAGAGATCACAGGATACAATGTTTACACAGTTTGACATGTTTTTGCTTCAATATTTGCTGTAAAATGCCTTTGACACGTCAAAAAAATTTAATGTAATTAGGCTAAAAGCATTATATCCATTCATTTTTAAAGTTTTGGAACAAAAATGTATTTAAATTTTGAACAAAAATAAATTTCAATTTTACATTAAAATTCAAGGACTAAAAACTTAATTAACCCTAAATATTATTATTTGATATAACTTTGAACACATTCTAAACTTTGGTTTTTCTTAAGTAGTTTCTTCTCAACTTCCTTGTTGAGAGGTGGAACTCTGATTTCATGATAACTAGGAGCAGGTAAATTAGGTCCATAAGCATATCAATCACATCTTGAAAACTTTTCAAACTCACAAGGTTGAATGACAAGCCTGCTTGGTACCAAAATTAAGCAATATATACTGGTGAAAAAATGGCTTATAATGTCACCCACTCCACATCTGTCCAAGAAAACCCAACGTTAAAAATCATGGGTGACATTTACGTAAATAAAACGTCAAAATTGACGTCGAATCCTGACCCACCGAAGTTAATTTAAAAATTAACATTGGTCGGTCCACGTCGGACGTCTAATAACGTCGGCCTCTCCACCTCTGACGTCGAGTAACGTCGGTGCGCCCAATTACAGATGTCAAATAACGTCGATGCACATAGGGTCTAACGTCAAATTCATTTTGTAGTATAAAAAAATACGAAACCCTTTTTTGGTTCCTTATTCCTTCGCGGTCTCCTTCTTCCATAGTGACCCAACGGCTGCGACAAGTTTTCCACCACCGCGAAAGTTGATTTTTAGTTCTTTTAACTATAATGAAATTTGATTGGCACCTTTGGTTTATAGTTTTTAACGATTTCATTGATCGTTTTGGCCAGGATTCGCGTGGTAGTAGCGACACAGTTGTGCAGCTCCTCATGCGACATCCAACCGCGACAACAACGTCGACGCAGTCTCCCCTTTCAATTATTGCCAACGACTCCCCTCCACGCCTCATCGACATTTTGGGACCCTCTAAGGTTAGTTTGTTGGTTTTGGTATACACTACAATGTCTTGATTGGTGAGGATGTCATTTTGATTATGTTTCCTTATTATTTGGTAAATGTTTTTACAAATTTGAGCAACTTTTTTTGGAGATGGTTATTTTAATAAATTTTTTAAATTGTATTTTTAGTTTCTATTAGATATTTGATTAATTTTAATTTTTTAGATATTTGATTGATTTACTAGTTATATTTTAACTTTGTTTAATTTAATTTTAATTTTATTGAGATTTGTTGTAATTTTAGTTCAAAACTAAGTGAACCTTATTAGTTTCCATTTGAGATTTCATACAAATGATTATTAAATTTTTAATCATTTGTATTAATTCTTGAATTGTCCGATCGGACAATTTGAAAAGATTATTTTTCATAATCAGCTATAACGTATACATTGAGGTTTTTGCATAAATTTGATAAAATTTTGATTGAGCCATTGTATTTAAGAGACCAATGCAAAATGTTGTCAAAAGTTTGTCAAATTTATGATGTTTTGCTTCTTCGTATAAGTGTTAGCAAATTATGAATAATAATTTTTTCGAATAAGTAGGGCCTCACCTTGTGAGTTAAAAGTTTGAGATTGATGACGTTTTTTACGAACATAGTATGGATCGAATCTAGATGAATGAGCATCACATCAGTCAAGAGTATGAAAAATGGGTTTCTGAATTTTTGAAATATGCTCAAGAACACGCAATCTCTATTAACAGGACATATTTTTGTCCCTGTGTCCATTGTATTAATCAAATATGTCAAGACTTGGGCATAATGCATGATCATCTATTCATCTTCGGAATAGTTAGGAGTTATACACTTTGGACTTGGCATGGAGAAGTATTAGACAAACCTATGACGTCACAAGGAATAAATTATGTAAATGAATGGATGAGTGATCACTTAGAAGACATGGTACGTGATGTTAGGTAGGAGAATTTTGGGAAAGCTCATTTATATGTTTCTTTTAAGTTCGATTTAGAGGAAGAGTTGTACCCAAGATTCACTAACTTTATGCAACTGTCAACAACTTTGAAATTGTTCAGTTTAAAAGCAAGGAATGGATGGACCGATACAAGTTTCATAGAATTGTTTGAGTTGTTGACGGAGATGCTTCCAAAAAATAACACGTTACCTATTTGTAATTATGAAGCGAAGAAAATTTATGTCCAATGGGTTTGGAATATCAAAAGATACATGTATGCCTCAATAATGTTTTATACAAAGACGAGTTTGCTTCACTTAAGGTATGTCCAACATGTGGTTTATCACAGTTTAAAAAGAAAATTGATGGAAATTGTGGTGATGAAGACAAAGATGTCCCACCTGCTAAGGTGATGTGGTACCTTCCTATAATACCTAGATTCAAATGGGTATTTTCCATTAAAGAAGATGCAAATAACTTAAAATGGCATGTTGATGGAAGAAAATGTGATAATCTTCTTCGACAACCAGCTAATTCTCCATAACGGAAGAAGATTGATGAAACATTTCTATAATTTGGTGTAGAGCCAAGAAACTTAAGACTTGGACTTGCTACAAATGGTATGATTTCTTATAGGAACTTAGGTAGTAAACATAGTTCATGGCCAGTTTTGCTGATGGTTTACAATCTATCTCCTTTGTTGTGCATGAAGAGAAAATATATGATGTTGTCTATGATGATATCGAATCCTAGACAACCCGGAAATGACATTGATGTGTACCTAAAATCGTTGATTGATTATTTGAAACTGTTATGGAAAAAAGGCATTGATGTGTACGATTCATATTGTCAAGAAACACGAGTGTAAAATAGGTTTTTTATACCGGTTAAAAGAGACTTTTTATACCTGTTCCAGCATCGGTATAAATATAGGCGGTATAGAAGGTTTGATCTTTCTATATCGGTTCCATAACAGGTATAAAAAATTATTTTTTATACCATTTCTAAAATTGGTATAAAAAGTCCTCTTCAAAAGGGAAAGTTATGTAAAAAAAGTGACTTACTATACAGATTATAGTTCCAACCGGTATAAAAAATTACACATTGTACACCAAATATGACCTCAACCGGTATAAAAAGTGATATTTTAGTTTTTATGAAAAATTCGTTTATGCTTCCTACCACATACCAAACCTGTATATAATTACCCAAAACATCTAAAAAAACAAATCTCATTCAATCTAATAATTACATGAAATAGAATTTAGTGTTTATATGAAATATAATACTATTCCAAACCGAATTACTATATAAGTCATAAAATACCTAACATCATCTTATATAAAAGCAGCACAGACTTTCTTTGCATTTTCTTCTCTAGCATCGTTGTGACCTGATTGTAAACTCAATAACTGAAGTCACACTTCTAATAGACATATCACACACAGAGTATATGGCAACCATACCTCAAAAATATAAATATCATGAAAGAAATGTGAAAAATAGTTAATATTATTACATAAAAGTAACATGCCTTATGTGCTTGCTCTTCCTTTACCTTTGCCACACTAATTTTCTCTGTTGATGCCTCAATCTTTGTTCTCATATGTACTAATGCTTAAAGTAAACATGGCATGCAAAAATGAAGCAACATTATTTCATATTTCATTAATTAAAACTATGAGGAACAGAATAACTATTATTTATGCAAAAGGAAACAATGACACTTTTCATTTCTGCAAAGGAAAACAACTGATACATAGAAACCTGCTTTCTTTGGTCCAGATGTAAGTTTCATCTCCAATCCCAGATTTGCAAGCTCACGCTCCACGTCACGAATTTTAGAATAGTTTTCCTCAATGTACCTGAAAACATGTTTAAAAATAAGAAAGAGAGATTTTTAAGTATAATTCAACACACTCAAGTCTAAAATTCAAAAATTCAAAATGTTGTACGAGAAAACGGATCATATTGATATATATTATAGGATTAAAGTGACAATAAATAGTTAAGATTGAGGACCAAAATAACAACAACAAATGACTCATTTTAAATTTCTTGTTCCAAAAATTAATGTGAATGCATAGGACTAAAATGTTGTTTACCCATTACTATTATGTTTGATTTAAACACAAACTACATACATGTCTTGTTTCCCTTTTATACATATTAATTTGCTTTAACTGTATACACTATTTGCTTTAAGAAAAAAAAATAATTTGGTTCAATTTCTTATGAGTAACTTGTAGAAACCCAGGGAAATATTAATTATTTCCTCCATTTTTATTTGTCCTTGGACATCTCCATTAAACAGAAAGGGAAACCTTGCAAATGGTTCAGCACCACCAATGTTGAATTGATTGAACAATAAGACTCAATCGTCAAAATGTAAATTAAAAATTAAATAAATAACCAAAAGTTAAACAACGAATTAAGATGTGCTTAGAGAGAGAGAAAAGGGTTACTTCTTCAAAGCAACAAGAGTGTGAGATTGAAGAGAAAAAAGGAGGAATATATAGAGTTTCATCAGGATTTATTCAAATTAATCTATTCTAAAACTAATTATTCTCAATTAACCTTGGAACAAGTTTTCCATAGCAGAAAGAAACCAAATTATTTGATGTTTAAAGAATAATTCAGATTATGCTTAAAGAATATAAATTATTCGAATCATATGAATATTTGATGTTTAAAGAACAATTCATGGATTTAGCATATGAAGAAGAATATTTGAAGAATCATGTAGGAAAAGTAGAATATAAAAGTTACCTGAAAGCAATGGATATTAGGTTATGGCTTCAAATCAAAACTTCTCCAATATAGAAAAAGTAGAATATAAAAGTTACTTGAAAGCAGAAAAATGCTTAAAACCCAGTATTTCAACTAATCCAAAATATAAATTAATTACTTACTAACCAACTTTTAATTAAAATTAGTTTTGGGTTTTAATTACCTTAGTTACACGCAATATAGTTCTTTATATATTGTGTCCTTTAAATAAATAATAAAAAAAATAGAGTATACATAATATGTTTTAGCTTATACATGATAATTATTATTACAACTATCACACTTTATAATATTTTGTGTTAATTTCTACTTAGATAGCTTACTATTAAAAATACTTTCACAAAATAGAAAACAACTATATTTTCAACCTGGAAGTACAACTTATCTGAAATAATACCTTGGTTCCATCTAATGTACATAGTCATTTTCAATTTCATAAATTCGAAAAGATTAATCAATTTTAATCTTGCAAAACATTTAGTAGAATGAAGATTAGAAAGAAGACACAGTGTTAGTAAGTGTTAGTAAGGAAAATTAAATGCACAACCTCACTCTCACTCTCCCTTTCAACTTTATCACTAAGTTATCTCATAACTCAGCTCAATCTATCATGATGAATCCATTCACATGTTCAACATGAAAGTAAAAAATGTAAGCATAAGCAATATAAACCTAAAGAAAATGTGTAAGACAGATTAAAATTTTGACCATATTTCCATGTTTCTTTGCCCTTTGAGATCTTTAGCAGTTTGCATCACTCCATCCTGAGACAAGAACACATTTTCAATAACCAAAACTATTGAACAGAGGAGTCAACATTTGATCAAATAAGACAACAATATCAAGTGACTTGCAAAAATAAATATTTTACCCAAAGGAACTGGTTATGGTTATATTTGATTATAAAAACAATCAATTATACACATGATCAATTGTTGAAGAAATAATATCACTTTTACAACATTCACAAACTAGACAAAGTAACTCTAATTGTTTCCTGAATGCTTTTTAACAACTTTAATACACAGCTCCTCTACAAGTCATAAGATTGAGAGAAAAAAAGGGAAATAAAAGCTCCAAGTACATCACGTACTTCCTTGCCAGTTGAAATGCATCTATTGATAACATTAAAGACACCTTTGTTCAACATCTTGTATAAAATTTTGCACGTGTTTTTATCAATTGCTTGGAGGAAACTTTAAAGTTACTTGCATAATAATTGTAAGAAAGGAATCAACAAAAGAACAAAGCTCAATTTAGGTGATGAAAACCCCTTTCAAAAGATATAATAGTTACAAAATATATAGCATGCACAAGCCTTGCATTGTTGATGAAAATCATAGATACAAAGGAATGAAAACAATTCATTCATGTAAGATTATTCTCCTAATTAGTAGAAATATGAAAGCAAGTAACATTTGTCTCACCACTCAGAAGTACTTTTTTCAAGAAGCAACATGTTTTTTCCAACTCAAATCATACATTGGAAGGCACTGATTTGTAAATCTCTGCCACAAGGTCACTAAGTGTTAGTTTAAAATCTTTAGTGATAGAAATTAGAATGTAAGGGCTAGCACAAAATATTCATTCCAATACAAAAAATAATATAACAAACTGCCACACATTAATAACATCTCAATATTTATTTCATGGTTAAGCTCCTACAATGCAATAAACAGTAGATGAGAAAAAAGGGACATAAGTATTTGAAAATGCCATCAACCTTCAACTTCTAAAACAACACAAGAATTAGTGAAGCACAACCTATGAATGCAGAATTTGTTTGCCAAATTTTAATTGAAGCACTCTTAGTGGCTTCGGTAGCATTATTGAATAAAAAAATTAACACAGCTCAATAGATTGCCTTCGTTGGATAAACTTGAGATGTCATGGACAACCATTCAGCCACGATTTCAACACCAACTTGTTCCCAACCACCACTACGTCCTTCACCTTCGGAATGGATGTCGATTGCAACTGGTTGAACCTTCATCGAAGCCATGCCTTTCTTCTACTACTCTTTTTTTAAGAGCTTCTAATTTTTTTGTCCATAAAAATCCCCAACCCTATTCAACACACATTCACCCTTCTAACTTCTAATATTAGTCAATAATAAGTCACAGACTGGCCGTATTCTTCTAGGCTAAGAGATTTAACATTTCAAGGAGAGGGTTTTCATGGAACACGTGGCGACAGTAGTCGGAGAGACGAGTATTGGTAATCGAAGGGGAGTTTTGCATCGCCAAAATCCTAAACAAGGATAAACTTTTACCAGCAATCAAAGACCACCACCATAGCAGAATGCGATAGCATGAGAGGAAGAAGGGAATGCGTCACGAGCACCACCAACGACGATGGGAACAGTCAGCGACAATTCACGAGAGGAAGAAGGGAATGCATCACGAGCACCACCAATGGCGACTGCAACGTTAGCGAGAGCGCGCAAGAGGAAGAAGGAAAAGCGCAAGAGTATGAAAAGACCTGACTTTGTCAAGAATAATGGCTCTGAAGCAGGGAATGCGAGAAGCGGTAAAGACTGAAGAATAACACTTCACTTCTATACCGTTACGAGGACTAAACGGTGTGGAATAACTCTTTTATTATTACAAAATTGTGATCACATTTTATTTCTATAACGGTTTAAAGTATAATAGTTATTAAATGTTTCTTTTTAAGAGTTTTAAACTGGTTGGAGTTAAAACCAGTTTAAAAGTTATCAACATTGTTTATTACCACCTCTTTTTTATACCTAATGAATTAGAACAGGTATAAAATTTAAGCTCGAAAATGTGTTTCTTGCACTAGTGAAACTTTCTGTTTGCGTACATTGTTGTTTTGCACTATAAATTATTTCCCAACATATGGAAACTTTAGCGGTTACAGTGTTAAAGGTTATTTTTTATGTCTCATTTGTGAAGAAAACATGAGTTATATTCAATTGAAGCATGTTTAAAAAACTATGTATAAAAGACATCAAAATTTTCTTCTTCGAAATCATCCTTATCGTAGAATGAAAAAAACATTTAATGGAAGTCTTGAGGATGGAATTGTGACAAGACCCCACAATGGTGAAGAAATATACAACCAGGTGAAAAATATTGACATTGTGTTTCGAAAGCTTCAAAAGAAAAAGACCACAGAGAAAAATATTTGGACGAAATGATCAGTCCTCTTTAATCTTCCATATTGGTGTAAATGTGAGGTATTACATTGTATAGACGTAATGCACGTTGAAAAAAATGTATGTGATAGCGTCATTGGGACTTTACTAAACGTAAAAGGAAAGACAAAAGATGAAGTAAAAGCACGACAAGATATTGGAAGACACACCTACCTGCCGCCAACTTGTCACACTCTTTCTAGAAAAGAAAAGCAAACCCTTTGTCATTGTTTAAGAAGTGTGAAGCTTCCCCAAGGTTACTCTTCAAATATTAATAACATTGTTTCTATGCAAGATTTAAAGTTAGTTGGTTTAAAGTCCCATGATTATCATATGCTAATGTAACAACTTTTATAGTAGCTTTTCGAGGCATCTTACTTGTTTTTGTTAGAGGTATTCTAACACGTTTGTGTATGTTCTTTAATGTCATATGCAAGAAAGTTATTGACCCTCGAGTGTTAGATGATTTGGAAAATGAGACCATTAGACTATTGTGTCAATTAGAAATGTTTCCACCCTTATTTTTTGATATCATGGTTCATTTGATAGCTCATCTAGTAAGGGAAACTTGATTATGTGGGCCGATTTTCTCGAGATGGATGTACCCAGTGGAGATATACATGAAGATCTTAAAAGGATATGTCAATAATCAATATCAAGCAGAAGCTTCAATCATAGAGCAGTACATTGCAAAAGAATCTAATGAATTCTGCTTAAGTTATATGTCAAGTTGTGAACCAATTGGACTTTCGAAGAATAGCCATGTAGGTAAATATGTAGGTAAGGGTGTGCGTGGAGTGAACAATCATGGGAATGTGACTATTATGTCATGTCTTGGATAAGAACAATCATTCGAGCTGCAATTAAAGATGATTGGATAGAGATAATAAAATATATACCTTTCGCACATTATAAATCATATATTAGTTTAAAGATGATTGTATTATTTTTTTCAGTGGTTCAAGAATTCATTACCTTTGTCGGATGACATTATCCAAACAATAAGACAAGAGTGGGCATCATATCTTTTGAAAAGATGGAGTTAAAAGCACCAACATTAGAATTTTTTCAAAAACTTTGTTGGGCAAAAATTTCATGATGAAACTTGTAGTTTGGTGTTAATTGTATTAGTTTAAAATATTTTAGTGTTATTAGATATAATTGTAAGTCCAGAAATGTATGAGAAATATTTAGAAATTGCTACGTTTGACGTCTAGTGGTACCTTGCCATACGTGAAAGGATGTCGACTAGTACACAGCTCGACGTCAAAGGACATCTGGCAAGGCACCACCAAAGGTCAAACAGAGCATATTTTTGCCTCCTTTTAGCATGACAATGGACGTCAGATCTTGCTAGCCCCAACATCAAATGATGTCTATTGTCCAATCCCCCAACATTAACGAACGTGAGTGTATGGTTCTGACGTTAATTTTGACATCACCCAATACGATGTCAAAGTTTGGGCTAGCGTAAGTCTGAAAATATCTAACGTTAAAAGTCTTTTTTGGTTAGATATTGCCATTATTATGTGCAGCAAGACATGCAAGGAAATAATAGTTGTCTCTATCTTGAATTTCATTGCACATTGAAGCAGTTAAAGAGTCCTTCTAAATGTTATTACTTGTAGAATGGCCCCTACTATAACTTTGTAAATTGAAGTTGGTACTTGAACAGTGGATGCAATAATCAAATGGCCAAAGATCAAAGCATCTTCAAAGACATTGATAAATCGATCATTGTCAAAGTTTGACTAGGAAACAACACTAAAGTGGAGTCTCAAGGTAAAGGAACTGTCATGATGGAGACGTTTTACTAGCTTAAAGAAAATCTTTTAAGTATTGGCCAAATGATGGAGAATGGGTATTCTGTTCACTTTGAGAAAAACAGTAACAGTGGTATCACAATCCTTAGATTCATATTTTCTATCGATATGTAAATTAGTTGGTCTCCTCGGAGCACACAAAGCAAGATTAAATAATCATGCTGATACAAATTCAGTCAAGGATGTCTTCCAATCAAAGCTCAAATTACAACCCAAAAGGAAAGAAGGAGAAAAGAAAAATGTTGAAGAATATTATAGAAGTAGAGATTCTAGAAATTTCTCTAGAGGAAAGAAAGATAAATATCCTCTATGTGGCATTTGCAATAAGTCAAGTCATGCAGAAAAAGACAGTTAGCATCGTGGGAAGCCAATATGTCAATAATGCAAGAAATTTGGTCACATGGAGAAGTATTGTCGTAATACAAATAAACATCAGATAAAATTTGCTAAAGAACATAATCAGGAGCAACGTTTATTTTATGCTAATGAAGAATCTCCTAGAGGAGGAGGCAATTGGTACTTAGATAGCGAATGTAGCAATCACATGGCCAAAGATCAAAGCATCTTCAAAGAAATTGATAAATCTGTCATTGTCAAAGTTTGACTAGGAAACGACACTATAGTGGAGTCTCAAGGCAAAGGAACTATCATGGTGGAGACAAAGAAATATATGAAATTCAATAAGCACGTTTTACTAGTACCCAATCTTAAAGAAAATATTTTAAGTAATGTCCAAATGATGGAGAATGAGTATTTTGTTCACTTTGAGAAAAATACTAACGTAAACAAAGCAAACAAACTAAGAATAAGAATTTCATTGATTCAAAACTAAACCTGTAAAGTAAAAAAAAAGGTAATATAAGGCATATATTAGCTCACAATTAAATATATTATAGTAGTATGTTCAATACGGTCTTACATAAAGATGTATTTCAACATAGATCCAAGAGCACTAAAGAAAAAAAAGGATTCGCTTCCCTAGATCAATAATTTAGCTCCTTCTTTTGTATAATAATAAATTTAACATGAAAAAGCTAGTCCTATTTGTTTTCTTTTACCTTCCTTATGTACTTCTAAATTAGATGAAAGGATTGTAATGAATGAAGTGCCCTTCTTACCCGTCGTGCTATGTAAGTGCGCTAGAGATGTATTCCAACATAATCATGTAGCTCCTTCTTCTGCCCATCAGATTTAACATCCAAAAAGTTCATAATCGTGTAGTCTCTGATGATATTATGAGATTTCCATAGACAAAGATAACATAAAGGAGAGTAAATTTTTTTTATGTATATATGCAGTTTTATGCAAAGAGAGAACCAATAGAAAGTTGCAAAAATTGACTTTTACTTATTCAAAACATAAATAAATAATAATAAAATAAAAGCAGCAATTATAAACAACTAACACACTTGCTTTAAGAATTGCAAACACCAATTCTTAGGATCTTGAACTTCTTTGTTGGTGGAGACTTAGTAAATATATCAACCATCTACTCTTTGGTTGTGACATCCCTATTGGAAATTACTTAATTAAAATAAATAAATAAGAAATGAAGATCAAATGAAAAATTTTATTATTCCCAAATGCGGGAAAATTTAAAACATTATTCAATGCGCCAAAATTCAATTAAAGCTAAAGTAATAATCTTATTACAATTTCCAAAATCTGACAAAATAGAAGAAAACATAATTTATTTCCTAGCTCAAGTCCCCAAGCTAGCCCTCTCTCCGTTTCTATGCAGTCCCTACTGCAGTATATATATATATATATATATATATATATATATATATATATATATATATATGCTGAAATACGAAATTGAAGATTAATTCAGACACAATTTATGAACCTTATCAAGATTGATTCCAATAAGCACCACAAATAGAAACAAAGTCTCAGGTTGTGTCAAAACAATCAATAATTGTTAAAAGATTATAGAAATCAAATTTCTTGAAGCTTTATATCACAAACCAAGAGAGAAAAGAGAGAATCAAACACATGGACACAAATTTTATATTGGTTTACTCAAATATGAGCTACATCTAGTTTGTCAAGGCAACCCGAGCCTGACTTGCACTATATTAAAAGTTTTACATAATCCACAAAATTATACTTTCAAAATATGCAAAAATACAAACCAAAACTCTTGAATCCTATAAGAGTTTCAACACAGCACAACAAGATTACACTTGTAGTCCTAGAAAACCATCAGGCAACACCCAAAAACTTGAGAAAGATAAAACCTGAATGAAGGCTCTCCTTAGCCAACCAACCCTCTTTCTCTAAGTTGCTAAACCAGGCAAAAATGCTCCAATCAAAGATACTTCACGAACAACTGCACTTTTGTATGATTCAGAGACATAGAGTTTTACCCAAAATTTAGAATGATTTCGTGCTCAAAATAACAAGTGTTACCACTTTGTCTAAAAAATCTGAACTTATTGCCAATTTGTTAACATATTCAACAAGTTAACTTTTTCACTCAATGTGTTGATTTACTTAACTTAGGTGAAATCATCATATTAAAAGTTAATTTAGCTAATTGAATATATAACTTATAGAACTATAGTAGCAAACCATTTAACATGTTAAAAAGCCATTAAACAGGTTAAAAACACCAACAATACCCTAGAAATATATGTAGTGCTAAATTATCTACAAAAGAGCATCAATCTTCAAGTTTTTTGATCTTCATATGAAACTCAGGTTCAACACACACTCCAAGCTTGATTAACACATGAATCTCCAAGTCTTCACATCTTCACCAATTTACCAAAGTTTCATCATATTCCAATACAATGTCTTCATATATCTTCAAGTCTTCAAGCATTAAATCATTTGTGCTAACAAAGTCAGGTCAGATTACTCAATTACAAAGAATCTCATAGAGGCATAGACAAATAATAAAACTTATGCTTTTCAACATATCAAAATGCATACAATCAACACACATCTAAAACATATTAAATCAAAGTTCATATCACATTTCAACACAATACAATTAACCAAGCGGTTTAACTTAAAACAAGTATAATTAGCTTCCCTCACCTATGAAAAGAACCCTTAACAACTCTAATCGTCTAAAACATTGTCCAACTCTATCTATACCCAGGAACAAAACAAACACGATCAAGGCAGATTATTAAAACCACTAATCAATAGAGAATCGTATTAATGACTTAAACGACATATGCAACCAAATTCAAGAGTTCGTTGCAAGGAACACTCTTACGGTCTCAAAGCTTTAATTAGATGAATATGAGAACTCTTAGAGAGAAGTTAGAAAACTCTATTAAAGTGGTTTATAGAAAAATAATATTTTTTAAATTAATAAAACCCATTTATGTAAGGCCCAATTATTTTTGCTCCAATGTTTTAGGGTTGTCTTAAACCAGTTGGGCCTAGAGGCTGGCCCACGAAGTGCCAAGGCCCCTAAAGTAGCCAAGATCTCCCATTCAGCTCTCACTTTTGCAAACAACCCCTCTTATACGCTCTCCTTCCTTTTCAGAAGCTTTGCCAGGGTTTTGAGACCCATTTGTCTTCAAGCAAGTTCAACTCATCTTCCACCCACATAAGTTGGTTCTTCTTCGTATCTTCCTTGCTTTCATCTCTATAGTCATATTTCTAGCTAGGGTTCACGTTGGTAACCCATCTTGAACCTGCTCCACTGTTTTCCAGCTCTTAAGTTTGTTCCTAGACTTGCAGAAACAAGTCCAAGCTCGCGCTCGAGCTCTCGCTCAGGCAGAGAGCTCTCGTTTTAAGCGAGGTATCATCTTGCTTAGGCGAGAAAGGCTCGCCTAAGCGAGGACGCGTGGGAGCTTGAGGCCCGTTGCTGCAGTTGTAGCCCAAGCGAGGAACCTCACCTTTAGGAGAGGGGTGGCTTCCCTCAGGCGAGGAGTAGCTTGCCTAAGCGAGAACTTGTGAGTCTCGCAGAGTTCTCTATTGGCAGTCTCGCCTAAGCGAGAACCTATAGCTTGAGCGAAAGATCCCTTTCGCTTGAGCGAGGGTCCTCAACTTAAGCGAGACTGGTACATGATTTTACTCCATGACTTTTCTTTCCATGCTTTTGGGTTGTTAATTGTATGTTTGGCTTGGAATACCCAATTTTAAGTATAAAATATATGAATATGCATATGAGATCTGATTGTATGGGCTGAAATGTTGAGTTAACATGAGTTTGGCATGAATTGAGTATGGAGTGGTTGGTGATAAAAGTGATATGGGATTGGTATGAGAATGAAATGTTATTGTGGATAAATGGACTATGATGTTGATATGGTTAGGGCGTAATCCCATGATACTTTCGTAGTGGTGACTCATTTTGGTTAGGACGTAATTCCATGAGCCTCTAGGTGAGACTTCATGGTGGTGCCTCAATTGGTTGGGACGTAATTCCGTGACCCCTGTTAGTGGGAGTTCATGGTGGTGCCCCATCTATATAATTTAGTAAGAATTCAAGGTAAGGTTACATCCTGACACTCTAAAGAGTCAGTTATTTTAACATAGAGCGTACTAACGCTAGTGGTGAGAGTAGCAGGAGGCTTGAAACTCATTAAGGGCTAAACTTGTGTGTAAGGGATGAAACATTGTAACACTTAGCTCGGCAAAGCAAGGAAGTCCACCACAAGGGCAAGCATCCGCTGAATCCAACTAATTATATGTATCCAGATGAGTCGTGTCTCGAGTCTTAGTGTATTGTTTGTAAGTCATAACATGCTTGATTGGCTTATGCATCTTGAATTATAAGTTTGTATGTGACTGTATAATAAATTGTTTTCTGCTCTAGCTTACTCTGTTGTTTGTTTGATTGTTATGTGTGTGATTTTTCTCCTTTGCAATGATCATGTTGATGTGAGCAGATGCGAGAACTCTCTGTGGTCATTAGGGTGATGGAGATTTCGCTGCATAGTCTGCTTGGACTGGATTTCTATTTATTTGGGCTTTTCTCTAGGGCTAAGACCCATGTAGTGTCTTGTCCTTGGGTTTTATTTTAAATTATTGTTGACCCTTTTCTTTATTTGTTTACTGGCATCGTGGTGTGCCCTAGTTCAATAATGTTTTCGTTGGATAAATGTAAGGAGTAGCTGCTTTACTCCAGGACCTTATTTCTATAACTATTTTGTATAATGTTTCATTTAATATTATTATATTTTAAATAGGACGTTACAATTTTTTTTTATGTCTCACAATAATAAAATTCTCTGTTTTATTTTTTAACACAGTGAAAAAAATATGTACATGTTTAGTTTAACATGTTTTTTGTAAGTGACCATCTGAAGAGGTCTTTGTCCAAGTATAATTTTTTATGCGTTCAAACATAAGAAATTGCTCACATTTAAGTTTTTTAAATTTCTAAATGTGTAAAATTATATGAAATATCATCGACAATTTTTAGAAAGATTGAGTAACAAGTAACCCCAATATTTCTTTTCTCCACTCTCCGCGTATCAGCACCAAACCTTGCGTTGTGGATCATCGGTAACGACTCCTTTTCCTTCAATTCGGAATATGTTTGTTGTCACACCTGATTCTCTTGCTTTCTTTGGGTTCATTTCGTTTCCTTTTTGTTTGCACTCGTAATAATCCAACCAACTTTGCATCACATGCCATCCATATCAATTACCCAAATCATAATTCAAATGGTTTTAGTTTCATCTCGAACAAATGTGTGACCGCCACTCAGAATTGTGAAAAATCTTTACACTTTAGATTACACTAGCAAACCTTAATGTCTTCTTTGCAATCTGTCTTTTTAGTTTCTTTTGGGTAACTATGTACTGCCTTTGCTATGATTGATTTTGTGGTGGGAAGTCTTTCTGGGTCACTTTAGTGGGATATCCTCTTCCCAGTCTCAATTTCATCAACGAGTCAATTGAGTTCTTAGTTAAAGAATTCAACTTCAGTTCCACTTGGAAAACAACATTTGGTTTTCCTTTCCGTTTTTTTAAGTGTCAAATGAATATTGACTTGAAAGTGTCAATTAATCAAGTTTATGCATTTTATTGAGTAATGTATGTGTTTTATTGTGTGTGTGTGTAATTTATGAGATCGAGAATATGGCATATGACCTGCTTCATCTTACCTTGCACCCTGTCGAGTTTTGTAAATTCTGTATAATTTAGTTTTAAGTGGTAAAGATTTGTTACTTTTGGGGAGCGGTTGAACATCTGAATTTGAGTCAAAATAATTTTCACTCAAGAATGTATACTGGTGCAAAGGTCGTTAACTTTCAGGTTTTTATGCTTTTTACCAAATATGTTTCTCTTTGCAAGCAGCAACCATGGATTCTTATCTTCCTGCCACAATGGGGTCACTTAATTTGGCAGAGGAAACCCAAGACCCATCTGAGAAAATATCCATTCTTCGTAGGGTACTTCATGATCCTTCTTCTCCTTCCTGGTTGACTTTGAGCATCAAAGAGCTGGCCATCGTATACCTCACTGAGCAGTACATGGAAGGGAATAGGGCAGTGGATCTGTTCAGCCTTCTTACTCATTTGCGGTTCTTCTTTTCCTTGATTCCTACAGATCAAACGGTAGATGTTATGAGGAGAGTAATTGATTCTGTTGGTGCAATACCAGGGAGTTCTGATCTACAAATTACAATCTGTAAAGATATGGTGCAATGGGCTCGTGCTGAAAGGCGTAGATTTCTGAGGCTGCGACTTGAGAGAAGACTCGCAGCACTACTTGAGGAAAATAAGGAATATTCCGAAGCTTTGGCTCTCCTCAATAGTGGCCTGATCAAAGAGCTTACAAGAATAGATGACAAGAATCTACTTGTGGAAATACACTTGCTTGAAAGCAAGCTACACTTTTCCTTGAGAAGGATTCCAAAGGCAAAAGTCGCCATAAAAGCTGCAAGAACAGCTGCAAATGCTGTTAATGTTCCTCTAGCTCAACAGGGTGCCATAGATTTACAGAGTGGGATTCTTTATGCCGAGGAGAAGAATTACAATACTGCATACAGATATTTCCGTGAAGCTTTTGAGTGTTTCAGTTTTCTTCACAAGTATGACCCCAGGGAGGAACTTAGCCTGAAATACATGCTGTTGTGTAAGATCATGATGGGTGAAGCTCATCATGTGCCCAGGACGATATCATGTTATGTTGTGCCCAGAATTATGACATGTGCAGGTTCTTACCCGAATGATCTTACACCCGACTTGGCTGTCATGAAAGCCGTAGCTGATGCTATTTGCAGGGGATCTCTGAAATTATTCAAAATTGTTTTGAAAAATTACAAGCCTCAGTTGGAGGAAGACCCAATTGTCCACGGACACCTTTTATTCTTGCATGGTGTTATTCTGGAATACAAGCTTCGCAGATTGGTTGAACCTTTCTCAAGGGTTGAGATTGCACATGTTTCTGAACTAATTGAACTTCCTGTTGATGATGTGGAGCGAAAGTTGTCGCAGATGATTTTGGAGAAGAAGTTGGGCGGGACATTGGATCAATCTGGATGCCTTGTGATATTTGATGATCCGAAAACGGATGCCTTATACACTTCAACCTTACAAACCATTTCTAATATTGGGAAAGTCGTGGACAGTCTTTATGCTAGGTCTGCCAAGATAATTGCATGACCTCTTCATCCCTCACTTCATTTGGAATGCAACGATACTTTCCTTAACTTCTCTTGGCAATTAGTACGATATCATTTGTTTTTCTTTTTCCCGAATTTGTTGGACTCGGAACAGTTCTTGGCTGTTGATCCATTCATCTCCAAACTACTTGGGGAGTTGTAAATGTTTTTAGGAATATTTTGTAGGACCAACCACATTGTGCAATAATGTTTCTATTATATTAATAGTTAGCTAAATAATCAAGGACATTACAATCTTATTTGAAAATATAACGCAGTAATAATGTAAGTTAACTACACATACAAAGAAGATTACGAACTTACAATAATGGAACTATTCTATCATGCTCATCAATACAACTTACGACTTAGATATTTCAATTCTAGAATAAAAAATAACGTACATTTGACAAACCTTTTCTCCAAATTTGTTTTATAGCTCTCTGCCAAGTGACATTTAGGCATCAAAATGAGTTTCAAATTTCATTCTAAAATTTAATTGAGACCGTTAATTAGTTGCTAAATGCTTTTAGGTTCAACCCATCCATTCAAGATGCATGTAACTTAAGCTAAGAAATGTATCAAATATGCCAAGTATCGGAATCAGGGAAAAGAAAACAATAAATTAGCATGAGACATATGACTTAAACAAAGTTAGGCAAAAAAAACATATAGCTACGATGAAAATTAACTCAAGATTTCGCAGCTCTAGGACTAAGCATACAAAGACATATTATCAATCAAGCTCTAGGTTGTAAAACATGTGAAAACAACAAGCAAGCCTCATTGTCTATCCCTTAAATCAACACCAAACAGTAGCCAAAAAACAAAAGAAGTATATTGTAGTCAAAAACAACAAACAAACCTTATTGTCCAGCCACCAAACCAGTGTCAATACAAGCACAAAGTGTCCATAAGGATAGCTACACAAAAACACGGTTAGGCAACAAAAGAAGATAAACACCTTAATCAACCAAAGCTCTAATTATGTGAGTTCATCTTATATTTTTAGTGAGTGCAAGGTGTTTATGTTAATGTTGCTTAAGTAAGCTCTAAGAAAATCTCCATTGCACACTAAAATAAAAAAGTTATCTAATTGTAAAAGTTCGCTTATAAGAGCTCAAAGGAGGGAAGGAGAAATGGATTCAATTAAGAGAATGAAATGAACACAAAATAGTAAACACAATATAAGTGATGGCAACCCCCTAGGCAAGGGGCCAACCACAAGAAGCATGGCCAAGCATATTCAAGATTCATTTGTAAAAGGTGGGTCCAAACTCTTATTCTCTTGGGCCACCTTGGAGAACTCTTAGTGGTATAGATTTATTCTTTTGCACTTTGTATTATGGGCTTAGTAGTGTAGAATTTCTTTTGTGCCTTGTATAATGGGCCAATTAGCATAGGGTTTTTAGGCCTTAAAAAAGCCTATGAGTTGGAGTGCATTCTCCATTTACATTACAAAGTCAATACGCACATAGGTAGTTTGGAAGCCATTGAGGAGACTTGTCTCCTTTGGTAGAGAGTGTCCATGTATCATGCTCTCATTGGAGAGTTTTTCTTTCTGGCCACATGGCACTCTAGGAATGGAGAGGATTTCCCACCTCCTTGAGTGACCACATGTCCTCCTCCTATTGGAGAGGATTTTTTGCCTTGGTCTCCAAGCTAGCCAAGTTAAAGTCTTTATGATTTTGCATCTCCAAATTTGGAGACACCTTAGGCTATAAATAAAGGTGTCTTCCTCATTGTAAATTCACTTTGATATTAGTATAGTTATGTTGCCAAATTGTTTGTGCACACTTACTTGTCTCTAAAGTCAAGGCTAGAGCATCTCATGTGGTCTCCTTTAGCCATCCTACACCTTGAGTATTGGCCTAACCTTACTTGAGAGTATCAAACCACACCATTCTATTGACCAAACCACCAAAACTGAAAGTTAGTCCATTCTTTGCTTTCGCGCACCTACTCTTCACCATGGATTCATCTTCTAGCTTTGAAGTATCTTAGCTTGAGGAGGAAACCATCAATAAGGGGTAGAAGCATAAAAGAACATAAAGAACATAAAGAACTTGAAAGAAAGAAGAAAACATGAATAAAAAAATGGAGAGGAAGAGAATGGAAAGGGCGGCATGCCACATAGGGAATGGTCCATCCCAAGATGGACCAAGGTTATTACCCCTTGAAAGAAGGTTCAATATAAGATTAGGGAGAAACACACTCTAGAAAAGAGAGACACACCAAAATTTGGCTATATTAACTTTACTCTCAAAATTCAACCCTTTACAAGTGGTGGAAAGGCTCCCTTATATAGGCATGGGTAGGGACCTTTAAGAAATTACATAAACATGTTTCTAGAAATTAAGGCAACCTATGGGACAACTCCCTTTCCTTGGAGAGCAAAGAGGGCGTCCTCCTACCTTCTAGAAGGTCAAAGATTACCTCTCTTGACTTCTAGGTCAGTTCCAAGGTAGAAGTGTATAAAAGTGATGTCCCTTTGGTCTATGCATCCCAACACTCTTATTCTCCACCAAGGTAGCAACATGAAAACAAAAGGTGCCAGGATCAAGCCTTGTGTTGGGCTAAGAGTCTTCATAGCTCATTACCTTCAAAGGGTGTCTTTATAAGCCAAGGAGATTCCAAAAGCTTCCCTACAGAAACACAATTAAAAACACAAGTCTAGAATTTATTTAAGACAAAAACTAAATAAAGTAAGCGAAGGAAGGTGAAGAAACATCCCTTCTAATTCTGCTTAATTTCTCTAATTTGCTCCATATTTGGTAGGGGTTATGGGCTCATTAGGAAGTATTGCATAATCTTCTTCCATAACTTCCCACAAATCTAAAGCTTCTAGGTAAGACTCCATTTTTATAGCCTAGAGGTCAGAGTTCTCCACATCAAAGATAGGAGCAATAACTTGTAAGAAACTTGATTCGACGTCCACTCCATATATCTATCAAGAATAGAGCTCAGGTATAAAATTAATGATATTAATAGATTGGAAAAGATAGACAAAGATAATATAAAAGAGAGTGAAAATTTGTTTATGGATATATGTAGCTTTGGGCGAAGAGAAAGCCAATATAGAGTTGTGTTAATGGGTAATTTGTCTTTACTAATTCAAAACATATAAAACCAATAAAATAACTTACTATAAATAACTTATTCTATTTAAGGAGTCCATTCTATAAGAAACGGGCTTTTATTTATTCAAAACATAACAATAACAATAAAATAAAAAAATAGTCCTAAGCAACTAACCATTTCCAGTCAACATCATATTTTTCCTACAAGCTACTAGTACACTAGGTGAACTGATGGTTATACAATTTTGGCCAAGACATATTCCTATTATGTCTCCATCTCTTGTAATGTACATTAATAGCACAAATTGTAGTGGGGCGGGGTGAAGATGAGTTTCATTATTCCATACCCATCACCAAATAAAAAATTCATTCTCATCTTTATACTCAAACGCAACGAATATAACATTTATAACTCATTCTCATCTTCATTGGGTAAAAGATATATTTGTACCTATTTTCTTACCATTTCATTATCAATTAATTAATTTTAATAGAAATAAAAATCACGTAAAAGAAATATGATATTTTCAATATTCAATATTATAGAGATATATTTTTTTTTAATATTAAATATTTAGAAATAAAATATTCAATATTATGAAGTACCAAGTAAAATTTAATGAGAACCAAAATATTTATTAATTTTGCAAACGTTAATGAAACAAAGTTGATAAAATTAAAAGATATTTAAAAAACAAATAAGTATCCAAGTTTAAAAATATTTAAAATTTTTCTTTACTGCCTTTCTCTAAATTCTAAGGAAATCATTTTTTGTACACTAATAAATATTATAAGACAACACTTGAATGAAAGTATACAGAGAACAAAAATTAAACTAATAATAATTGAAATTCACATGTCCATTATTATGATTTTTTTGTCATTGTAGATAATTTTGCACATCCCTTCCTATGCTTACATGATTACACCTCCTTTTTATACTCTATATTCACTTCCTACTTCTTTCCACCTTCTTCCTTCATATTCATCTTCTTCCTTCACTCTTGAAAGCTTTCCACCTCTTACGTTCATATTCATCTTCTTCGTTCTTGCTTGAAAGTTAGTTCATTCCTTTTTTTCGTATTTTGGTTCGAAGGTTACTTATGCAAATGCTTTTTCTTCAACCTACTTTAAAGCTTCAACCTTTCTTCATTTTTTTTGTTGAAAACTTCAACCTTACATTTTTTTTTGTTACTTTTATCTTCTTTGTATATTCTTTTTTTGAAGTTGCAAGGTTTCTTATATTTTCTTGGTTTAAAGTTAGTTCCTTCCTTTTATCAAAGTATTTTTTGTTAACCTTTCTTGATTTTTTTTGCGTCAATGAATAAGCTTCAACATTTCTTGGTTTTTTTTGGTTGAAAGCTTGAACCTTATATTTGTGGTTGCTTTGGTTTTCTTAGTATATTGTTATTTTGAAGTTGCAATGTTTCGATTATTTTGTTGGTTTAAAGTTAGTTCCTTCATTTTCTCATAGTATTTTTATTTTGTAACTTTGAAGCTTCAACCTTTCTTAATTTCTTTTGGTTTTATGTTGAAGCTTCAACCTTTCATGATTTTTTGGGGTCACTAACACAAAAAAGCCTTTTAACGTCCGATATTTTTGACCTTTGATGTCTGCCCAAACACCGAAGTCGTACTGGGTGACGTCAAAATAACGTCAAAAAATTAGCAGACGTCAATTAACGTCGGTGCATTAGGGGTCTAACATTATCCAACGTCGGGGCCAAAAGCAGTAGACGTCAATTTTCGCGCTAAATGGAGCCAGAAAAGAGAGCAATTTGATGTCTATCAGTGCCCGCCAGACGTTAAATAACGTCGGCCCTGGTAAGGTCAGACGTTAAATAATGTCTGTCAGAGCACCACCAGATGTTAATCAACTTTGTTTTTCTTTTAAAATTTCGCTAGTTTTACAACATTCCTACACCTGAAAATCAGAAAATTCCCAGAACAGTTTCATAATACTTTCAGCACAATTATAGAGTTACAGTTATATATAATAAAACTTAAGTTTCAACATATATTCTAAACTAATATAAATAACACCAAACTAAAAGTTTCAACATGATATTCTTGTACAACAAAGGTTTTGAAAGGAGTTCTAATTTTTGTGGTATCAACTCCATCTTTCCAATAGATATGCTGCCCACTCTTGTCTTAGTGTGTGGATAATGTCATCCGGTAGAGGTAATGGATTCTTGAACCGCTGAAAAAGTAATACAATTTCATTATGTATGAATATCATTCTTTAAATTTTGATATGATTTATAATATGTGAAAGATATATATAATTACCTTTATCCCTTCTTCTTTAATTACAGCTTGAATAATTGTTCTTATCCAAGACATGACATAATATCCACATTCCCATGAATCTTCTTGCTTGTTACACTGAACATTACAAATAAAATAAACACATCAAAGTCATAAGTTGACATACAGAAATAATAACTTTAAAATGAATGACTTCTAACCTTTGGATATAATACTTTAAGTTGTTGGCCTCTAGGCTTACCCACAATTCTAATGAAATTTTGGAAACATAAAACATATGTTAGTTTTTATAACTAAGTAGGTACATAGGTTAGGATTGAAAAAAAAAACTACTCTTGTAACATGTTTTTCAAAGCAGGTGGAATCAACTCTGCATGAACAAAACCATACAACTATGCATTGTCTTGGAATGATGACACATAGTTGCCAATGATGCCTACCATCAATCACAAGTACTTAGCCGAAATAATTAATAATACTTCATAAAATATTACTAGCAAAAACACTTACGCATCAATGTATGGTGCAAAGTAGATCTCTCTATTTGACTCAACCATCCATGTTTGCAAATAAAGTTTGATGTGGTCATGTGAGTTTCCCGAAGATTGAATTGTTTGAGGTTCAATGAATCCATAGACAGAATATCGACCTTGGTCCACAATGACTTTGTCCATGTACCTACAAGAAGATAGTTAGGTATAATATTAAAAGGTACCAATTCGCTGCTTTAAATATGAAATACAATAAAAAAAATCTTACATGCACCATAGTTGTATGACTGAAATATTTAACATTTTGTCTCCTGTAATGATCTCTAGTGCATCATTCAAGTTAATGTACAATGGGACATGACAATGGAGGTCAAATACTCTTAACTCACACTCTAGCTCTGTTGGTCCTCTTTTAAACTTGTGTAATTTCAAAAGCAGCTTTTCTAGAGGATCATCTTCTGCTTCTGCCATTTCATCATTTTCACGTATAACACGTGGACGTCGGACCGATTGTTTTTCAAGCCGAGTGAACTAAAATAAAGATTTAGAAAGGTTTGACGTTAAAAGTTTTATAAATTGTAAGATTGAACTACTAAGAACATGATGTCATAATACCTTTGGTGGGCTAAAGTATGACATGGTCAATGCTTTAGGCCAAGCAATAAATGTGCCTAAAGCCTCCCCAACAAATTGGATTTCTGAAGTTGGCACATACACTTGAGCATGGGGATCTCGAACTTCATCAATCATCACACGCACATACTAGGGTAATAGAGGAACACCATGAATAGTCTCCCCACCCTGAAGTTGTCGTCCTATGGCCATTACGTGCAGAGGGTCTTCATCAACCAATAGCTCATACTGACTTGTGTAGTCAGTATGATCTACACCAGAGCATGAGCCTTTTGTAGTCACACGTTGTCTTGTTGGAGCTTAAGTGGGTAATTCCATGTTTTGTTGCTGCATGGACTAAAGCTTTTCTTCAAGTGTTCTTTGTATTTGTTGTCGTTGATGAAGTTGTTCCATTAAACGTTGCTCCATAATTCTCATGCATTGGTTGAATCTTTCCTCCATTTGTTCCTCCATCTTCCTCAAGGCCTCTTGACTCAATAATTCATTACTTCTTTGTGGAGGACCAAAGTAATCTCGAAGACCAATGGCACCTCCAACACCACGCACACGTCCTGGGTGCTCTGGCCTTCCAATTGCCGTTGTGAGTATATCGTCCCGACCATGGCCAATAAACGAACCCTGAGTCTCTTGCTCAACTAATTCATCCTGCACCACAAAAGAAAGTTTAATTAAAAGGAGAAACATATGAACTATGATAGTCAAATAAGGTTTGTACTTACTATTTTTTGAGATATCATTTGAGTTGATTGTGATGTCATTTGCTCATCAGACTTAGTCCGAATAGCCTTCCACATCTCGTACCTAGGAATTGCACCTTCTAGGTTAGAGGACTCAAGTCCCAGAGACTGTACACGAGACTTTTTCAAGTTTTTTCTCCAATAATGCTTAGCCACCTCAAGAGAGTATGTGTGGTGTATCATTATGCCTTTTGTCTTTGTTAGGCTGCTGTCTTTTTTTTCTTGTCACACATAACATTATTTAATAGTTTTAATACACAAATGTATGACTAGTGTCACTATAAACAAATTTAACAAACAAACCTATCAGTCTCCAAACTCTCTGCATGCATGAAATTGCATCCACTCCTCCTCAGAGATTTTGTACTTAGCACAAGGAGTGTCATGTTGTCTGTCTCTAAACACATATAGACGTGTGAGCCTTGCCTTGAAGTCCCTCCATCTGATGGCTATGTGAGATAAGAACTTCTTTCTAATTCGCTCAGTGTTCGAAGTAATCTCAAATTTGTACTGTTTAAAACATAAAATATGTTATGTTAACAATAACATAAAAAATACTATAGTTGGTTTAAGTAAACATACCACAAGATCTTGCCATAGGAGGTTCTTCTCGACCTCCGCGACGTCATCCCAACATGCAATTGCAATAGAAACTTTCGTTTTGGCCAGCATTCCTATGTAGCTACAATATTTTTTTTCCCAAGGGCCACTGGTTTCACTCGATCGAGGATCAATTTTGATCGGCATCCTCTCTCGTCAGTTTGTGACATCCGACAACCGAGTCACAGATCTACCAGGTCCCTTATGGTCTGATCCAGAGCTTGTTATACCTGAAACATATCATTTGGAAATGTTAACAATGAAAATATACTCAATAACCTGTATTATATTAAAACAACAAGAAAAATAAAAAATTGTAAATGTGATAATATTATTAAGTAAGTCGGACAATTCAAGATTTAATACAAACGATTAAAAATTTAATCATTTGTACTAAATCTCAAACGGGAACTAAGTTTCGCTCAGTGTATACTATAAGTATAATAAATCTACATATATAAAATAACACTGCAACAATAATATTCAAAAATCAAATGCAATTAGAATTATTTAAACATGCATATATCTAATAATAAATATAATTTTATTTCCTAAATTTACAAATATTATTATAAAATTTTAAATAAAAAAGAAATAGGCCAAAAAAATTAACAAAAAAATAGTCAAAGACTAAAACTATAATGACAATTATAAAAAAAATACAAGCAAATATATACATACAACGAACAATTATATACATACAATGAAAAACTAACCTCTTCTGAAAGATGAACTTTTAAAGGTAACTTAGGGTCTTCGCACAGTGCTGGCCAAATGGGAACGTAGAGCAAGTGGGACGAATCTCAAAACGCTGCAAATAGGGATGAAAACGCAAAATAATTGGTTCAAAACGCGTAAAATCAACCCATAATCAAATCCCAACAAGTTTGATGGTGAAAAACTTTTGAAACTCACTTGGAGGAGTTCGGAAATGGGGTCGCCGACGGGAAATCCCGCAGAAATAGTGAACAACATAGGGTTTCTGCGTTTCGTGCAGAGATAAACAAAACTTAATGTCGATGATGTGGTGATCAGACGTTAAGTGATGTCGGGGGTTATGTAGTCCAACTTTAAGGGACGTTTGGCGCGAGGGGGTCTGACGTCCTTTTTTAAATGACGTCGGGTTTTTTTTAAACAGATGTTAAGTGACGTCTGACTTGGAGTGGGCAAACGTTAAAAAAGTCTCATTATTTACAAAAATGCCACCGATCATTTTTAACGTTGGGCTTTTTTTAGGCAAACGTTATTGGAGTGACGTTATAAGGCTTTTTGGTGTTAGTGGGTTCATAGTTTGTTCTTTTGTCATGTTTATATATTTCTTTTGCAATGCCTGAGAAACTTGATATGATCAAAGATATTCATGGAAATAGAGAAACATTGAAATTAACAGTCAAAATTATTGATTTGTGGGTTGTGGGAAACAAGGATTTTTTTGGATCAAAAGGACACACGGAGATGATTCTTATGGATCAAAAGGTAAGTTACTTGGTGAAAGGTTTTTTTATACGATGATATTTAGTCAAAGTGAAGAGAAATTCAATTTAGTTCTTCATCCTAGATTAGTGAACTAGACAAATTGTTGTATAAAGTTGCTGTCAAAACTTTTTCTGAGATTATGACCATTAAAGAGGTACTATTCCTTTTTTAATTGTATGTCATATATAACAAGTAAATTGTGTAGGTTATTCTAATATGTCATTCTTTATTATGGATGTAGGATTTGATTTGTGTAACTATTGCCAAGACAGTCAAATTTAATTTAAGTAATGATGGGTGGAGTTTCTTTCCCTACAACAATTGTTGGAAAAAGACACATGAAGTTGGCTCTTTCAATTGTACTTTTTGCGACGCCTATAATGATAAACCTAACAAGAGGTTAGAAACATGTCCAATGTAGTGTGTGTACCTTTTACTTAACAGATAGATACAAAATTTATGTTCACTATTGTTGTTATTTGTTTTATGTATAAACTTGAGATTCAAGTGTCTGATGAGAAGAGTTTTAGTAACTTTTTTTTATGGGACCAAGACTGTAAGAATTTGATTGGCATATCAGTTGTTGAATTAACTTCCAAAATGATTAAGGTTATACTTCTTCAGTTGTACGAATTTGTTTCTCCCAAACAACATTATTGTCCTATAACTAAATATAATTTTCATTTCTTAATATTAGTACCTATAATGTTGTATTATTTTGTATTCTTTTCAGGATGGTAAAGACGATCCCAATTGTTTTCCTCAAGATCTATATGTTTTCTTAGGATGCATTTTTTTCCTTTTAGGTTAAGGTATAAGGTAAAAACAAAGTTGCATGAGTAATAAAGGTTTCAAGTGATTTTGAGACTCTGGATCATGTTAAAAGGCTTCTCCCTCAAGAAATGGTACAATTTGTGATCAATGTTTTAGCTATGGAGGTAATAACCCATGTGGTCATTTTATTGTAGTAGATATACTAATACATTGATTTGTGTTTCTAATTGGTGATAGTCAATAGAAATTGGAAATTGTAGTCAAAATGTAGTTGTTGATTTGGCAGTTGATACATGTGAAATTATTTTTGATATTGACATGAGTGGATCATCAAGTTTGCATATGGAAGGTTCTACCACAATATAAAATGATCCAAATATTGAGTTTTCTGTCACACTTGCTAAAGGAATTGATGATAAAATTGACCTGGAACTTTTGTCAGAGTTACCATCAATTGAATGTACATGAAAATAAAAGCTTCACACTTAAGGATAAGACATGCATTTATTTATTGAATGGAAATGAAAATAAAATCTTTACACTCGATGAAAAGACAAGCGAAGATGAAATTAGAAGTATACACCCAATGAAAACACATGCATTTAATAAGTGAATTCACATTCATTTAATGACCATATTTAAAGATTTTCACAACACAAAAGTACATATTTAATTGTACCTACTCCACAACAACTTTATATCAAGAGAATGGACATGTAAAGAAAAGTTCACACTTAATGATAAGACATGCATTTATTCATTGAATGGACGAGGAAGTGAAATCTTTACACTCAATGAAAAGACAATTAAAGATAAAAATGAAACCTATACACTCAATGAAAACACATGGACTTAATAAATGAATTGACATGCATTTAATGGCCATATTTAAACAATTATATAAGGATAAAATGTACATACCTATGAATTAACCTTCACCACAATAACTTTATATGAAGGAAATGTTCATGAAAATAAAAGTTTTACACTTAATGATAATACATCCAACTATTAATTTAATGGACATGAAAATCAAATCTTTACACTCAATGAAAAGACAGGTGAAAATGAAAAGAAAAGCTCTACACTCAGTGAAAACACATGAATTTAATAAGTGAATTGACATGAATTTAATGGTTCTATTTAAAGGTTTCCATAGTGCAAAAAATGAGTACGTATTAAATTATACCTTGACCACATCAACTTTATTTCAAGGGAATGAAGATGAAAATAAAAGTTTCACATTTAATGAAAAATACATGCTTTTAAAATTGGATGGACATGAATGTGAAATTTTTACACTCAATGAAAAGACAAGTGAAGATGAAAAGAAATGGTAGACACTCAACGAAAACACATGCATTTAATAAGTGAATTTACATTCTTTTAGTGGCCATATTTAAAGATTTTGACTATTAAAAAAAAATACACATTCAATTATACATACACCGCAACAACTTTATATCAAGAGAATGAACATGAAAATAAAAGTTCACTATTAATTATAAGACATGCATTTATTAATTGAATGGACATGAATGTGAAATATTTTCACTCAATGAAAAGACAATTGAAGATGAAAAGAACGGTTCTACACTCAATGAAAACATATGCATTTAACAACTGAATTCATGCATTTAATGACCATATTTAAAGGTTTCCAAAAGGGAAAAAAATATGTACCTATTTAATTGAACGTTAACCAATAGAACTTTATATCAGTTGAATGTATATGAAAATAAAAACTTCACACTTTTTGATAACACATGCATTTATTAATTGAATGGATATGGAAGGGAAGTTTTTACACTCAATCAAACGACAAGTGAAGATGAAAACAAAAGCTCTACAATAAATGAAAACCCATGCACTTAATAGGTGAATCTACATGCATTTAATGGCCATATTTAGAGGTTTCCACAATGGTGCTAGCGAATAAAGACGTACCTATTGGATTGTAAAGTCACTACAACAACTTTATATTAAGGGAATGAACATGAAAATAAAAGTTTTACACTTAACGATAAGACATGTAATAATTAATTGAATAGACATGGAAATGAAATCTTTTCACTCCATGAAAAGAAAAGTGAAGATTAAAAGTGAAGTTCGACACTCAATGAAAACATATGCACTTAATAAGTGAATTGACATGCATTTAATGACCATATTTAAAGGTTTCCACAATGCAAAAAAAGTATGTAGCTAATGAAATATACATTCACCACAACAACTTTATATCAAGGAAGTGGGCATGAAAATAAAAGTTTCACATATAATGGTAAGACATGCCTTTATTAATTGAATGGAGATGGAAGTGAAATCTCTAGACTCAATGAAAAGACAAGTGAAGATGAAAAGAAAACCTATACACTAAATGAAAACACATGCACTTAATAAGTGAATTGATAAGCATTTAATGACCATATTTAAAGGATTCCACAAGGCAAAAAAGTAAGTACCTATTGAATTGGACCTTCTCCTTAATAACTTTGTATCAATGGAATGTACATGAAAATAAAAGCTTCACACTTAATGATAAGAAATGCATTTATTATTTGGATGGACATGAAAGTGAAATCTTTACACTCAACGAAAACACAAATGAAGATGAAATTAGAAGTATACACTCAATGAAAACACATGGATTTAATAAATGAATTAAAATTCATTTAATGACCATATTTAAAGATTTCCACAATGCAAAAAAGTACATATTGAATTGTACCTACACCATAACAACTTTTTATCAAGATAATGGACATGAAAGAAAAGTTCACACTTAATTATAAGATATGCATTTACTAATTGAATGAACGTGGAAGTGAAATCTTTACACTCAATGAAAAGGTAAGTGAAGATAAAAATAAAAGTTATACACTCAATGAAAACACATGGACTTAATAAGTGAATTGACAAGCATTTAATGAATATATTTAAATGATTCTACAAGGCAAAAAAAGTACATATGTATTGAATTAAACCTTCACCATATATCAAGGGAATGTACATGAAAATAAAAGTTTTACATTTAATGATAAGACATGCAACTATTAATTTAATGGACATGAGAATCAAATCTTTACACTCAATAAAAAGATAGGTGAAGATGGAAAGAAAAACTCTACACTCAGTGAAAACACATGAATTTAATAAGTGAATTTATATGCATCTAATCGCCATATTTAAAGCTTTCCACAATGCAAAAAAAAATGTGAACCTATTAAATTGTACCTTGACCACATAAACTTTATATCAAGGGAATAGACATAAAAATAAAAAGCTTCACACTTAATGATAAGTCATGCATTTATTAATTGAATGTACATGAATGTGAAATCTTTACACTGAATGAAAAAATAAGTGAAGATGAAAATAAAAGCTCTACACTCAATAAAAACACTTGTATTTCATAAGTGAATTGACATGCATTTAATGGCCTTATTTAAAGGTTTCCACAAGGCAAAAATATACGTACATATTGAATTGAACCTTCATCATAAGAACTTTATGTCAAGGGAATGTACATGAAAATAAAAGCTTTACATTTAAGGATAAGACATGAAACTACTAATTGAATGCACATGGAAATGAAATCCTTACACCGAATGAAAAAACAAGTGAAAATGAAACGAAAAGCTCTATACTCAATAAAAACACATGTATTTCATAGCTGAATTGACATGCATTTAATGGTCCTATTTAAAGGTTTCCACAAGGCAAAAAAAAACGTACCTATTGAATTGAACCTTCACCACAACAACTTTATATCAAGGGAATATACATGAAAATAAAAGCTTTACATTTAATGACAAGACTTGCAACTATTAATTGAATGGAAATGAAAATGAAATCTTTACACTGAGTGGCAAAATAAGTGATGATGAAAATAAAAGATCTACACACAATCAAAGCACATGTATTTCATAAGTGAATTGACATGCATTTATTGACCCTTTTTAAAGATGTCTTCAGTTAAGGATTGCCCATGGTTACCAGCCCTTGGGGCTCAAATCCAGCCATTGATGAACACCATAACTCGATCACCTCTCTTCATTAACCAGCTTTGTACAAAGTACATTTCTTTGCTCTTGTAGATGACGCAACAATGATTTGTAGATCTCCATTTTTTCGCATATTCTGAGAACCAACATAGGATTTTTTCTCCCTCTAATTGACAACCCGCAACAATTCTCCAAACCGATTCATCTAGGGTTATGTTTACCCCTTTCATGCTTCATACCACAATACCATTTTCCTATCTAGCATTTCCATAAAAGACTTTAAGAAGATCAGGATAGTAGATACCTCGAAGTTGCACAAACTTTTCCAGGCTTTGATAGGCAAACTTCTCTTGGAATTGAAACTCATTATCACGAAAAAAGCCTATGCCAATGTATTTTGGATTTACAACGTTGCGATCTTTCTAGTTCTTTATGAAGTTAGCTTGCTTCTCGTCATCACTGATCCAACCACCGAGTTTAGCAGGGCATGTAACATCCCAACCGAATATTACGAATTTAAATAAATAAAATAAAGATATATACTTAAACTGCATTTAATGAAATATCATTTCCCAAAAACGCGGTAAATTTTAAAACTTTTATTTCACCACAACAGTAACTAAAATCCAAAACGAGTAAATATCCTTTTGTAAATTAAAGTCTGATAATATAAAAGTTTACAACTGACTTAAAATCATAAAACATAAATCCACGATGAAATATCCCAAGTCTAGCCCCGTTCCAGCTCCAGGCCTCACCAGATCCACCTGTAACATCATCTGCTCACGTATACCGCGTATATGATCATTGCCACACACAAGTAGATAGGGTGAGCTAACAAAATAAACATATATACAATACAAATAGATATATTACACAATCACACCAAAGGAATTTCATCCTTTGATATCACATCACATGGCCCTAACCATGTTAACTGTGTTCTACGTCTTTTAGTGAGTACCTCAAGATGTCTTGCTGCCATACCTATCGGCCACAACCGATAGAGCACGTGCTGGAAATCATGCTACAGATCATACACTGTAACGGCATGTAGAGTTCCCAAATACGAACATAGTTCATAACGTCCCAAGACTACCAAACTCGTCAGCTACTTACTAAGGAGGGCAATCTATCTGAACCCATCCGTACTGGCCACAACTAGCACACTCACACCAGCAACACTAGCCAACCCGAGCCACAACTCAAGAGTTCCTCATGTTCATCCGCCATCTTGAGCCACAACTCAAGGGATTCTATTCTGAGCCACAACTCAAGGGATACGTTCTGAGCCACAACTCAAGGAACCCCAACAAGCCGAACTTTAAGGCACCACTAAAGCGTTGTAGACCACGCACATCAAGACAAGCAACACCTTTGCTTAACGATATTGCTTGGCGCAACACACTAGGCGCTAAGAGCATTAGGCCTCCTAACTGCTTGGCGGGGGACACGTGCCGCCAGGCTCAAAGCGCTTCATCCCTCACTGCCTTACACTTATCGCCGAGTTGGACACTCCCTACCGCTAGGCGCCACGCGTGCAAGCATGCCCTCTGAATCATTGCTATTGCTTGGCAGTTCGCACTCCACTACCAGGCGCCACATCAGTAGTTTGTAGAGATACGAAATCTAGTTTAGGTTCTAGCTTACCTTCTCACACACTCTCTCACAGTTTCACTCACCCAATTTCATTGCCTTGTCTTGTTCCCATTAAGAGTGCCTACAATACTCTATCAGCAACAGAATTACAAATCCAAGAGTTCCCCAATTCTAATTATTTTAATAGTCATTATGAGTACTACTTCTTCCCAACTCAATCATATACCTTCTATCAATTATACAAATCCCACTTGCCATTTTCATTTAACCATTGCCGATATCAACCCAATTCCCTATGCATCAGATTTGCCTCAAGATATTAATCTCTTCTAAGGTCTAACAAGTTTACTTGGATTCATCCTATTTATTACATATATTTATATAAGCTCTTACTTCCCATGTCACTAGCACGTTTGCCATGAATTCTCTATATTATTTAACTAGTCACACAATCTCCCCATTTACACTTTATTGAATATTACTCCATATTCCCTACGCCTACTGCATTATAAAATCCCTCACTTCATAAAATAGTGAAATTAATTCTCCCTTCTCAATTGTACAAGTTATCACTAGGGCCTATATCTAAATACCGTCTCCAACCTTGCGCGTATTAAGCACCTAACTTTCCCGGATCACAGAACCATCACAACCCCCCTACAACCATGCTAATATATCTATCTCTGTGATGGCGCCTAGCAGTAAGCCGTGCTGCCAAGCGGTGCGTAAAATTTCTAGGTAACCCACAATTTGCTCCATCTCACGAGAACTCCCAAAATTCACCAGGTTGCCTTCTCTTTCTCCAATTCCACCAGTCCTCACACGAATTTCCCTACAATAAGACTAACGTACAACCCACACTCAAACCTTACCAATTTCCACTAGAATTCCACCCAATTTCTCTCCCAGCAATCAGACTCCAATGCTTTCCAACCCTAACTATACTCGCACTGTTCCATCAAATTTAGCCTTCAATTACGCGAAATTCAAAGAAGTTTGATATTAAATAACCACTTCAAAAATGAAACTAACTCTCCCTTCGAATAAAATCACCCAGAATGCACGAATCGTCAAAATCAAGTTAAAAAGGCTCGCGTCGTTTAGCGGTTCAATCACCACCGCCAGGCCCTTCATCCAGAAAACCCAAAGACTGGGTACAAAGCTATGTGTCGCCTGGCGGCTAGGGATGTGCTGCTAAGCGGTTCCTCTTCAGGAACCCAAAACCAGCACAAAAATTGATGTATCGCCTTGTGGTGATTCCTCATCCACCATGTGGTTTCTAGAAAAATTCTAGAAACCCAGGAAATCAATGGTGAACAGCAAAACACTCATGCAATAACCAGATTATTCATCATGCAATTAATCTAAACATACAATTAACGAGTCTCAAACTAGTCTCTAGATCTCTCTCTTTTTCCTCCTAATTAGCCATTTTCGCAACCCTCCTAGCTGTCCTCTAATGGCTAGGGTTTTCTATGCCCCTTCACCTTCATACTAAACGTAAAATTGGCAAAAAGAAAGCTTAATTTGGTTCTACCAAGATTCAAACCCATAACCATGCCAATGTCAAATCAATGCACAACCATTCATGTTTTGTGATGATTAATATAATTATATAGTTATATCATCATTCAACATGATCATGCATTTTATAAAATTAGTAATAAATTAAATAAAGCAAAAATGGCATATATAGGACTTGAACCCAAGTTCATAGAGAATTTCTTTAATAATGAATATACCATGGTTGACTTGTTTGATTTGTAATCCAAAGAAGAAGGTTAATTCTCCCATCATAGACATCTCAAACTCTTGTTGCGTATTTGTAGAGAATTCCTTGCACAAAGAGAGATTAGTGGATCAAAAAATGATATCATCTACATAGATTTGTACAAATAATAGATCTATATTTGATTTCTTAACAAATAATGTGGAGTCAACATTACCTCTATGGAATTCATTCTTAATCAAGAATAGACTAAATCTTTCATACTATGATCTTGGAGCTTGCTTTAAACCATATAGAGCTTTCTTTAGTTTGTCGAAATGATTTGGAAATTCAAAGTCTTGAAATCCTGGGGGTTGTTCCACAAATACTTCTTCCTTGATGTATCCATTCAAAAAAGCACTTTTCACGTCCATTTGAAAGAGTTTAAAGTCCAGCATTGATGCAATGGCTAGAAGAATTCTTATGGCTTCTAACCTGGCCCAAAGTGCATAGGTTTCATCATAGTCAATTCCCTCTTCTTGACTATATCCTTTGGCCACAAGTCTTGTTTTGTTCTTGATGAGTACGTATTTTTGCCCTCATTTAATGTTTAATTCTGGGTATTTAATTGAATTTGTGTGCCTAAAGAGTGATTTAATTGATAATTTTGATAATTAGGTTGTTTGAGCTTGTGTGATAAAAATGTCTTAAAAAGTGATTTTTAGCTGCATAAATTATTTTTGGATATTTTAACGTTTGTTGAT
>Ga0209589_1001259_pt1 | contig 41154 bp, 30 predicted proteins | sample CowpeawhiteBW_FD_187525 | JGI IMG/M metagenome (GOLD analysis project Ga0209589, IMG submission 187525) | Root nodule microbial communities of legume samples collected from California USA - Cow pea white BW (SPAdes) (version 2) | ecosystem: Host-associated > Plants > Roots > Nodule | place: USA...
TTTTTATTTTTATGTCTTTTTTTTTTTTTTTTTTTTTAAATATAGTATATTGTAAATTTCTGTATATTAAAAAAAGTCAAATTACGAATGACTCCACAGGCCTAACTTGTTTGACTTTGGGGATGTATTGTCCAATCATGTGTTGGAATTTGACGAATATTGTTATTTAAATGTATTGTTCGTATTTCTTCCAATGCTTCTGCTACGTTAATACGATATTCCACCGTCCAATTTATTAAACAATAAATGGACATATTATTGAAAATAACTGCATTGTTTTTATATCAATGATGCATTAAATTAAAATGATTATTATGTTGTTGATATGTTACTAGACACGTAGTTCTCGATAATACTTCTTAATCGTCAACATATTTGTATCAAATTTGGTAAAACTCTCCAAGATTGTTCTCCTTAATTTAAGCTAATAGTTGAATTAAATTTTCTCACTTTTCACAACCAGAGTTGTTATTTATAGTATACATACGCTTTACCATGTTTCGCATTAAACAGTGCAAATTGCTATTTTTGTAGTTATTTAATTTACCAAAACATATTTAATTCAAGATTAAATATGTTTTTCTCTTTCGGTGAAATTTGAAATTAATCATTTTTAAAAAAAATTATCAATTTAGTCATTCATCTTTAAAAATATGTGAATTTAGTCTTTTTAACCAAATTGTGTTAAGTTTATCTGACATTTTAAGCATATTTCATGATAGTATTTGAATTATTAACATTATTTGAGACATTTTCACTTCAATGTTAATTCAAAATCCATCATAAAACACGTTTAAAATGTCAAATAAACTTAACAAAATTTTGTAAGGTTTAAATTCACGCATTTATAAAGATAAATGACTAAATTAATATAAAGTTTTGAAAAGAAACTAATTCCAAAATTCATTGAAACTTGAAGGACAAAAACATACATGACCCTTTAATTTATTTGAGCCATTTTAAAAAATTATATTAACTTTTTTCAACCGCGTTTAACTTGTGTACTGTTTATTTACGATAAGAACTTTTACAATTATGTTTTTCACTTAATCAAGGCAAAAGTTTCCTCAATAAAGAATGCATTAGCAACAGTTTTAGCTGTCTGTAATTGACAACAACACTTGTCAATGACAAATTTGTTAGCATCATTATACTAACAAAGTAATTTGGTTATAAATTTTTGAAGTTTTTTTAGAAAAGGAACAATTGTAATGTTCAAAATCATTTAAAAGTTTTTTTTATGATATACAATAGTAAATTTTATACATAAGAGATCACTGACGCATAAAAAAAATCGTGAATCACAAAAATTGAGTATAAATTATAGAATATAAAATCGTAAAATTTATTTAGACTTTTTTTTCTTGCGAGATTTCAAGAAAAAAAAGGTAATTAATTATCATGAGAAATTGAAAAAAACAAACAAACAGCCACATGAGATTTAGATTTGTTTAATCGTTAAGCTGTCTAGCTAATCATATTCTCGTTTTTTTATACAATTGTTGATAAAGTTCCAAAAGGAAAACAGTAGCAATACCAACAAGATGGTCTAAGGGGTTATGAATGAGCTTACACTTGATGAGTTTCCAAGTAGCAAATTGGGTAGTAATGAAAGGTATGTATAAACTTAATTGTATTTTAGGTTATGCGTCAAATGATCACATTTTTACTTCTAGTTTCTTTAAGTTATTTTATAAATGCTATTAAAAAGGGTTTCAACTATCTTACAAATTCTTTATTTAGGTCTTTATCTTTTAGTAAACCTAATTGTGGCTCAATCATCCAATAACCTTCATTATAGGTGTAAACTGAGATTACAACCTTAACCAAGATATTTAGTTGACTTGTCAATATTAATTTTTGATTATTGATAATGTACTTGATTAAGTGAATGTGTTTAAACGTAACTATGTTAACATGTTTAGAACTGATAACTCATTATTCTCGATCTATCAGTATTTGGTCTTGACATATCACATATGAAGCTTGCAATGTATTAGAATATAATAAGAATGTGAAAATGATCTAACTTTTTGCTTTTCAATCAAAACTAAGAAAGTTCACACACATTACAAAAATGCTAAACTTTAAGTGTTATTTCAATTTTTTTTTCTCACCAAATTGGTTTATTTACAAATACCCTGATTATTTGTCTTTCTAAGAATAGTTGTGAGATAATTATAGAGAATTTGAAGTCAATTGCATGAAAGCAATGATTTTTTTGGAAAAGTTCAAAATGTCACATTCAACACATTGAAGGTTTATGTTTGGTTTCAATGTGAAAAATGAAAATGATTTAAAGTAGTTTTAATTTGAACACAAATCATGTTTCATGTTTTAATTATTTTGAGTGAAACCCAGTGTGAACGTAACATTCTTTTATAAACCTCAAAAGGAAATATTTGCTTTCATTAGGCACTTTAAATTTGCATAACAAGTACTCAGGAGAAACTCATTATGAAGTGAAATATCTTCTCATACATGCCTTTTGTTATTTTTTGGAATAAAATATAATTTCTCCTCAAAAAATCTCATTTCAAAATGAACCTAAATTTAACAAATGCACCTATTTAAAATAATTGTTTCATCAGTGATGATGGAGAAAATATGTATTGCAAATCTTCTTTTTAATATTACGATCCACATGATCGATATGACATATTGAGACATCATTTTATTCTCTATAACAATTACAAGATCATTACTTTTAGTTAAAAATTATGCATTAATTTCATCAAAATTTTCAACCCTTTATCTTAAATTCACCTTCTAAATATTTTATTCATGTATTGATGAATTTTTTGAAAGAGGATCAAAAGAAAAAAAATATATCAATGATATATGAGTCTAATCTATTAACACAATTTTTAATTAAAATCCTCTTAGACTCACATTTAAATTTTCAAAAATATCCTTCGAGTTAACACGAGTACTTCATACTTGTATTATCGTTCACATAAGATGACACATTTGTCGAAACCATTAATCAACAAGTCTTTTGATATAAAAATCATATTATACTCATCTAAATCAGTTACCAAAATGAATTAAATTTATAATTCTGATGGATCTCAAAGAAAGATCATCGAAGAGAAAATACAACAATGATAAAATATGATATATAAGAAATCGACACCATATTCAACCAAAAATCTTAAAACGATAGATATTTATACTCAAATTTTTTATTTTAATCCTAAACTTACCCTTACCCTTGAATTCTCACTATTTATTATGTATATTGAAAGTTTGTGAATCAATGAAAACACATGGTTTTGAATTATTTTATTGAACACTAAGAAAATTGTGACGGTGTGATCCAGTGAATCTCGATTTCTAAAAGCCAACACCAATTTACAGTGTTAGTGTATGCCAAAACATGATCTCAATGTCAGCATATGGAGGTTTGCAGATGCATGCATGGGTTGTTGCCGTTTGTCCGACTCTAATTTCTTTATCCTTTTCCTCGTTTTCTACCTTAAATTTGACCAAAACTTTTATTCTGTGTCGTGTCTATGCATAAGCTGAATCTCCATTATTCGCATAATGCATAACCATGTTCAAAGCATTCATAAAAAATCAACTATCAAAGGATACAAGTTAATTTATAGGCACTGTTATCGAAAAAGGTTGAAGTGATAGAAATTCTTGTTTCGAGTTCATGCTTTGTCCCAAAATTGATCTCAAATGTATTTTTAAACTTTTTTTATTGTTTAAGTGATTGAATGGTGCACCTGTTTCAGTGTTTTATAAAAAGGAATTTGGTACCAACTTTTTATTGTTTAAATATAGAGAGGAATAGTAAAACAAAAGGAAAGAAACAAAATTATATATGACAAGAAAAAAGGTAGAAATAAAAAAAAGGTTTTAAGGAGAATTTTACATGAGAGAAATTACTAGAAGTTAGAGAATAAATAAAAGAAAGGCTTAAATACCTTTTTGGTCTTCATTTCCGTAGTGTTTGTTGCGGATGGTTCTCATTTTCACACAATGTTTAGAATGGTCCTCATTTTTACCGAATGTTTAGAATGGTCCTCATTTTCGCAATTCGTGTTTTATTTGGTCGTTTTCTGTAACGCCGTTTAAATCATTAACGGAACATTGTACAGGCGGCATGATTTGTAATATGGTGTGTTACGTGTACTGTATAGGTGACTAATTTATGTTAATCTTTCAATTTAGGGGAAATTTTGCAATTAGGGAAATTTCTTTATCTTCGTCTTTCTTGAGTTCAAATTTACAGAAAGCAGTTAATTGTTAGGAATCCAATTATGAGTCTAAGTCCCACATTGACCAGAAATGAGAAAGTAGAGCACTATATAAGAATCAAGACCCATAAACCCATTACCTTAAGGTTTTGGGTTGAGAGTGATGTCAGTGTCTTATTTGGTTAGAAAATATTTTGTGATATTCTAAAATTACAAGGGTGGAGATTTTAAATATTAGAAAATATTATAATTATATAAAAATTATATCAAACACTCTACGACAATTCATTGTGTGAATCCGCTTATCGCGTAAAAGGGAATATTGTTTTTTTTTTTTCTTTTGTGATCTTAATGTGTTTTTTTGTCGATATAATTATAACTATTTATTAATTTATTTATATGGATATAAATGGGTTTTGTCGTGTTGTATTGAGAATCAAATTTAAAATTTATATTTTCTTAAGAGTTTTTAGTGCTATCTATTTAATATGTTTTCAAAATATATTAATTTTAATACTTCAAAATACATTATTTTTTATTATATTAACATTAGTATATTTTAAAAATTATAGTAACTAAAAAATAATTAAAAATATTCTAAACAAAGAACCATCTAGAACTTTTGCATCATTTAACATTTTACCACCATTTCTGAATTCACATCAGAATTCATTGAATGTCTCAAATAATATAAATATCACGTTGAAATAAAAAAAATCATATTTAGAAAATTATTAAAAAAAAACCTCAATCCTACACCAAAGTCAAACAAAAACTAAAATATTGTGCTTACTTTACACACAAGACACATTTATTTATACTCTGAAAAGAAAGAGCTTTCATCTAAATAGCATAATCATCACTTGAGAAAGGAAATGAGACACAATTATTAAAAACACATACTTAATGATACATTCAAGAACACAATTATTCTCCGTAAATTCACACTGTCAAGTAAAAACAATGTTAGGTACTTTTTAACGTTCTATCTATGAAAACTTAACGAGAAAGAAGTTATGGTAGAAAAGTAAATGCACCTACTCAAGGACATAAACATGGAAGGTAGTTAGTTACACAAATAAAAATCTCACCAGACTTTCCAACAAATCAATATTTTATTTTTAAATTCATCATGGTTAAGTTTTTTTTTTTTTTTTTTTTTTGTTAGTTTCTGATGAATTTAACTTTGGATATACCTAATACATTTCAATATTTTTCTTGAAATATAGCCTTGAATTTGAGTTTTTAATGTCTTTTAAATTAATAACTAACTTAATCCACTTACTTCAAATTTTATATAATTTAATTCAAATTAAATGTGATAAAGGTGATTAAAAGTTATAATCTTGTAAAATATTATCGTGTAGAATGCTAAGATCTTGATTAGGGTTAATAGTTAATACATGAAGAAAAAAAAAGTGCTTTCCAAGAAAAGACCTTCTTTTCCTTAAAAAATAAAACTAGAGACAAGTGGACACATACAAACCACAACTCCCGATCAAAATTTGTTCTATTTTTACAGTAAAAACAAAATCCAAATCATGTCCTTTTATTCACTTCTTGGTTCTTTTTTTTTAAAAAAAAAAGCATTTTTGAGCGAAGGAAGAGGAGAAGAAAGGTTGCAGAAACAGAGACGGAAACAGGGGCGGTGGTGACAGAGGGAGAAGGAGAAGAAGAAGAACCCAAACGTCACCTCTGTCTCCGAAAATGAGTGGCCACATAACGAGAAGAAACGGTGGCCCTCATAAACGCGCTCCCTCATTGTCCAAGAAGATCGAAAACGGAAACCTTAGCGAACCTCCCAGCAAACCTTCTTCTCCGCCACCACAAGAGTAACTTGTTCTTCTTCTTCTTATTCTCTTCTTTATTCTTTGATTTAATCTTTTCATCCTCTGCTATTCGAATTGGTTTATGATTTTCTCTTTTCAACGATGAACCGATCCGTATCAATCCAGCTAAGCCGTTTTATTTATTTTAGAGTTAATAGATTTAGGTTTTGGTCCTACGATTGTTTGTTTGTTTAAAGTATGATTTCCCCTGACAAGATGCGGTTACTTGAAAAGAAACGAAAGCTTTTTAAGGGGTGTGTAGGTGGGTTGTCGTTGAATTGAATGAGTGTTTTGGTTTAAATGTGGTTTTTGATTGAATTGAATTGTGTAGGTTTGATGGGGGAGAAAGGACAGTTAGAAAGCTCCGGCTATCGAAAGCCCTCACTATATCTGAAGGAACCACGGTTTTTGAAGCGTGCCGGAGAATGGCGGCTCGGCGTGTGGATGCTGTTTTGCTGACTGATTCTAATGCTTTGCTATCTGGAATCATGACTGACAAGGTTTCTGTTTCTGCTTTTTGTTGTTTTTTTGTTGGAGTGTGTGCGTGTGTGTGATTGTGAAGTCTCACAAGTTTGTGTCTTGTGCAGGACATTGCTACGAGAGTTATAGCTGAGGGTTTACGGCCTGAGCAGACTATGGTTTCAAAAGTAATGACTAGGAGTCCGATTTTTGTGACATCTGATTCACTAGCCTTGGAAGCTCTTCAGAAGATGGTCCAAGGTTTGTGTCATCTACTGTTAATGTCAGTGTTACTATTGAATTTTTGGTATTCCTGAACTTGGTTGTTTGGGCTCATTCCTCAAGAAAATGGATGATACAATGACAATTGTTCTTCTGCTGATCCCGGTTACTTTAAATACATTTTGTGGAACACTTTTTCTGCGGCGGTTTGGTATGTCTGAAGAAGTCTGGTTACGTTGGAGCTAGGATGCATTGCTTTATTCAACCAGGATACGAGCTAATCAACTTGCAATAATAGATCAGTTGTTTTGAATTTATATTGCAATTGCTATGCAATTGAACAAGAATGGTACGTGATAAAAGGATTTGTGACTTGTGACAATGTTCGCAGAAAATTATAAGTAGATATAGTGATTTCATTCCTGCAATTGGGAGAAGTTGTCTTTTAATTTATATCAGGGATATAGGATATTCTCTTGGTATTATTAGTTAGCCAGCTGAGCTGTCATGAAGTTGGTTGGTAAGTTTGTTACATGATCGGTTGCACCAGAATCCAGATACCACTGGTACCTAGTAGCCACTATGAAGATGACTGTCCGTAACAGATGCATAATTGGCAGTGTAGGCTGAGTTTACTGCCTGTAAAAGTTTCCTATTGACTTGAGAAGAATCTGGAGACAGGCAGAGAAATGACCTGGGCCACTGTAAGGAGTATGAACCAGACCAGTTCCCAGTCAACAACTACGAAAGTCCCAACTCCTGACCATGTCAGTGGTGTATTCCTACCACCATTTCCCGAGGGTGCTGGCAATTGGTTAGGCCATGTCCAGGTAGGTGGATGAAGATTTGCATTCCTGTGACAACAGATATTGGTGTCAGAACCGATCTTACATTGAACTGAGGAATGGTCCCAGGAGTGACCTTTGTGGCTGTGTGAGCAACCATTACAGCCATTGTGGCTTCTGCATGAAGCACAAGAGAATTGTGGATGATTGACTGGTTTTCTTATGCTTGATCTTGTGTGTACTTACTGATCTTAATTGGGGCTTGGAAGTGACTTGTGCAAGATTAGATGAGAGAGGCTCAACAAGAGGGTCTTTCTTGAGTTTCTCTAGAATATCACATGGTTCTGCATGATATTGAATGATTGCAGCAAGAGCACTATACTCTTCTTGTAGACCCTGAAAAACGGCTTCAAGAGGTCACAGCCTGGCACTGTCATCAATAAAAAGAAGCACTGAAGCACATCAAGCTTGGATGTGAGCTAAATACTTATACATACTCCACCATTGTACAAGATCTCCCTTGGTGATAGATTTCAGTGCAGAATGAAGTTTGCTGGATCTAGCATTCATTTGTGAGTTGAAGAATTTATGAATTTTATTTGTACCTGTCATGAATGAACACAGTGAACTACTCCTGAAATCAGATAGAGTCGATAGTAGCCAGGTGAAGAGCAATGAATCTTGCAGTTCCCACCATGAATACACTAGGTTGACAACAGCAATATCCCTCTTTTTGTTTGGTAAGATAGTATGGAGGAATTGTAGGATTTACAAGGAATCGATGAAGCTTGTAACCTTGTATAATTCCCTTAATTCGTTGATCCTAGGAACATTTTTGTGTATATTAAGCTTGAGGCTGATCTGGTGTGTGAAAGTAGTAGAAGAACATGTTTCAGGATTACAAATTGTTCCATGTGGGGAACCATGGCTGGATTAAGAGTTAGAAGCATGTGATTCCATGTTAGAAAGTGAGCAGAAAGAGAAAACACGAGAAGAGAAGGATTGAGGCACATGCTGAAAATGATTAACTTATTCATTGCTAACTGAATAGTGGAGAGTATACATTTATAGGCTACTGACTGCTAATTCAGTGGTGATTTACAGCCAGTCACAATGGACAGATCAGTTACAATGTAACTGACAGACTTACTAATAATTTCAAGAAAATACACATACATCTCTAATGATTTAGATGGTCAAGAAGGGATGCACTTCTTTAGTGCGTTTATCTCCATACCGGACATATCCTGGAAAAGATACTCTTTTCTGTGGGTTCATGTCTGCTGTTCTGTGTACCCTGTATCACTTCATTAGTCCTTACAAAGTTCGGTCACCAAATTAGTCCCCCAAAGATTCTTTTCATCACTACTTTAGTCCATTATAAGGACAAATATAGTGACATGTTAGATTTTGTAGGGACTAATAAATATATTGAAAAATTAAATATGAAGGACTAATTTGGTGACAAAATATTTGGAGGACTAATATGGGCATTTTAAATCGCTGAGGGACTAATTTGGGGACTGGTTTAATTTTGGAGGATCACGTGGAGGGTTTTATCATGTTTTTTGTCACTTGTTGTAGGAACCACGTCTTCTCTTTCCTATAAACATGTCTAGTTCATTTCAAGTTTCTTTTCCTGGGAGAATAGCTTTATATAGTGAAATAAAAATATTGTAATAATTTGACATCCTATCACTTGGACCTTTGTTTTTAGAGACATATTTGAGAGATAGATCTTCTATTATTATTGTTGTTGAACCATTGATGACTTGAGCTCAATCCTATGATCTTAGGAATGTTCCTTTCTTCTTTTACCTTACATAAGACTGAAAATATGAGAAAAAGAGCTTAAGAAATTGATCATCTCTTAGCTGATCTTTGTTATTTATAAAAGAAAATTACATCAAGAATAAGTAGATAACTAACGCTAATAAGTAAACAACTCATAGGTACAACGTATAGCAGTTTTTCAATACAATTGCCAACTACCTATATTAAGTACCTATTCTAACAACTTTTCTCAAATAAAATGATAGTCAAATTCTATGTGTTTAATTTTCTCATGAAACATTGGATTGGGAGCAATGTGGAGAGCAACTTGGTTATACAATACATCTTCGTTTGTTGGATCTCATAATTTTAATTCTTGAAGAAATTGTTTTAGCCATTCAAGTTCGCGAGCAAGAGACGCTATTGTCCCATTTTCAGCTTCAACACTATATTAGGTAATCACATTTTGTTTCTTGCTTTTCCAAGAAATAATGTTTCCTTCGATGAGAACATTATACCCTGTAGTGGAGTGTCTATCCATAGGAGATCTTGCCTAATTAACATCACGATATGCAATCCCTTTATCTTAATACAACATACCTTGCCCTAGAGCCTTTTTGAAGCATCTTAAGATGTGAAAGATAGCATTCCAATGATCAATACAAGGATTTTTCATAAGTTGAAACACCCTTTTTGAAGCATCTTAAGATGTGAAAGATAGCATTCCAATGATCAATACAAGGATTTTTCATAAGTTGATTAAAACACCCGTAAAAGACAGTCCAAGTCTAGTAATAGTGAGATAAAGAAGTTTCCAAACAAGTCTTCTATATTTATTTGGATTAGAGAGATGTTCACCTTGGTCTGTCATTAATTTTTTTTTTTGGATCCATAAAGCTCTCTATTGGTCTATAGTCAATCATGGTCATGCATGTTTTTTCAATGATATCTAAAGCTTATTTCCTTTGAGAAACTTCAATGCCTCCCTTTGGTTGAGCCACTTCAATGCCAAGATAGTATTTGAGACTTCCAAGATCTTTGGTCTAGGAGTGATTACATAAGTGTTCCTTTAGTTGCGAGATTCTAGTGTCATCATTTTCTATGATAACCATGTCATCAACATACACAATTACGTAAACACATTTTTCAGACGATGTATGACAATAAAAAACTGATTGATATATGAGTTTCATTCCAAAAGTTTGAACAATATGACTGAATTTTCCAAATCAAGCACGAGGAGATTGTTTGAGACCATAGAAAAATCGATGTAACTTACAAACTTAGGCAAACTCCTCTTGAGAAACGAAAGAGGTTGCTCCATGTAAATCTCCTCTTCTAGATCATGATGAAAGAAAGCATTTTTTTATATCTAATTGATGGAGAGACAAATGATGTATAGCTGCCATGCCAAAGAAGAGACACACAATGGTCATTTTGGCTATGGGAGAAAACATATCACCGTAATCAAGGCCATTGTTCGAGTATGTCCTTTGGTCATCAATCTAGCTTTGAGGTGACCAACTTCACCATTTGGCCCAACTTTAATGCCATAAACCCAACAACAACCAACAACCTTTTGTCCAACGGAAGAGGAACTTAGTCCCATATACCATTATGTCACCATCCAAGATGATCAATTGCCTCTTTAACATTTTTAGGAATGGAAATGGAAGATACAAAGGAGACAAAAGAATACTAGGAAGTGGACATATGATGATAGCTTAGAAAATAGTGAATAGGATGAGGATTGTCTATGGAGCGATTAACTTTTCAAATGACAATAGGCCAACTGGAATCTTCATTATCAGGAGACTTAGTCTGGGATGACGATAGTGAAGGACTTGATGAAGAGGATTGCGTTTCTCTTCTTATGTTGAATTGCGTGGTCTTCCTCCAAACCCAACAAATGTGTCTGATTTGCAACAAAACTTGTACATTTTTTTTTTCCTTTTTGCAATCAAGGCCCTATTAGTTTCTTCTTTGTTATGGAGCTCTTTTTTCCCATTGCTATTTATCTTTATCTGGTTGATACCTGATGATGACTTGGCCATATCTTTCTATCATCTGACTGTTTAAATTTTGTACTAATTGGTCAGTCTTTAAAATAATCCATTGAGATATGATTTATTCATTTTAACTGATAGGTAAATTCAGGCACCTCCCTGTTGTGGAAAATGGTGAGGTCATTGCCATACTGGATATCACCAGATGTCTTTATGATGCAATAGTCAGGATGGAGAAGGCTGCTGAGCAGAGCAGTGTCATTGCTGCCGCAGTTGAAGGGGTGGAGCGCCACCGGGGTAGCATTGCATATGGTGGGTTAACAATTCTTTACATCCACTTCCGTGCATATGTTTATACTGCATCTGCCATCCTTGAGTTTAGAAGTTTTATGTTCTTTTAATATGAAATCTATTATTTGGCATATTAGCTGAAATGGCTGTTTGTGCGAACAAATATTGTAGACTTTTATCTTTGTGGCTAAAATTAGAGACACAGGGTTAGATAGTTTGTAGAACAAGATATGAAGGGAATTACCACATGAGTGAAATAAGTGCTCTATGGTTGCTGCTATCTGTTCATTTTTTTTTTCTTCTCTTGGATGATATTTTTTATTTTAACTCCTTGTATATATTAATTTTTATTGATCAAACCATTAAATATTTTGATATTAACTCAGGCAGATCAAACTTTAGATCAATCAGATATTTGTAGTTATGTAATCTTGTAGTCAGCATTTGCTTATATTTCTCAAAAGTATATCATAATTCAAAGGGAATTTATTTAATTAATTGTAAAATAGTTGTACAATTTTATTAGAATCTACAGATTTGATCTACTCGATGAGAGCTTTATTTTTAATGATTGGGTCTATAAAATGTAATATGTACTAAGAGTTGTTGAGGATAGTGGCTTTACAAAGATTTACTTTTCGAGGAACTCAATCTATCCTTATATTTATAAAGAAGTATGACATTTTAAGAAACTCACATAACTTGTATGTTTTAATCTTGACCTTTCATTATAATATTTAATGGTCAATAGTTATTCATTTCTCACTCTCACAAAAAGGGTTCTTCTGATATATCATATTGTAAATGTTATATATTTTACCTACTCTTTAACTGGATATTTTGTTTTTATTATATATGCCATTAGCAATTTTAGTTTCTATTCATAATTATGAGTACTATAGTTTGTCTTATCCTCTTGCTCTCTTATTCTTCTGTTTATTTATTCATCCTCCTTTATTTCTCAATTTCTTTCACGTCATAATCAAATAGTCATATTAAGAATAAAAGTGTTAATTTAGAAGGAGTTCGAAAAATGTGGTGTCTATCTCTGAGAAGACTTCTCTTTTATTTGTTCTGATCTGTGCAATGTGTTCTTAGTAATATTTGGATGTGATACTTTAGTGGCTGGCTTTTAAGGGTTTCATTGTTGGTATTAAGCTAAGTTGTAGATGTTTGGGAACCAAACTGATGAGTGATTACCATGTGTTTTTGAGTTATCTGTTGTTAGCTTCTCATAGTCCTAGCTTTATCCACATGTAAGTGTTTGAATTGGCCATATTGAATATTTCTGCTTCATTTTGTAATGATGCTAATTTTCTGCTTTAATTGCTACCATATTTATCAGCTAGTGCTTTGGTAGAGACATTGAGGGAGCGCATGTTCAAACCGTCCCTGTCAACTCTAATGAATGAAAATACAAAGTAATTTTCACATTATATTTTCTTGTTTTTGTATATATTGCTGCTAGATGATAGTGTAAATGGATAAAATTGTTTTACAAAGTTCTGTAGCTTTATGTTTCTAGGGTTGCTATAGTATCACCTGCTGATCCCGTCTATGTAGCTGCAAAGAAGATGCAGGAATTGCGCGTTAATTCAGCCGTTATTGTGTCTCTGTCAGGAACCAAGATTCAGGGGATACTCACGTAAGATCTTTTACGAACACTTTTTTCATAGAGAAGAACTCTAAATTGTAAAATATATTGTTATCTGGTAGGATCCTTGCATTTTATTACAGAAAATAGGAATAACGGATGATAAAAACACCTCATCCCTCTCCTCTTGCTGAGGCCTCAAAACGTAGTCAATTCTTGCTCATCTCACTATATACCTCCTTTATTCTTTTTCACTTTCGGGCATAACCTTCTAACAAGTAGCAATCCCCTTGCTTGATTTCTCTCTCGATCTTGCCACATGGACAGGAGGTAGCGTGGTTGCCCCATGCTGATTTTCCAACACCTCCTACTTCCCACCTTATCTGCCTCATTCCTCTGATACTAATAGGATCCTTCCTAATTTGCACCTTAATCATTGTAAGATGCTAAACGTTCTCTGTGTATCTCATGCAGTTCAAAGGACATACTAATGCGTGTTGTGGCTCAAAATATTTCTCCTCAGTTGACTCTAGTGGAAAAGGTTGCTATTTCATTTCATTATTTATTCACTTAAGTGGAAAAAGATGGTTATTTCGAAAGGAATATTCTTTTGTTTAGTTCCGACTTTTGCTAGATATTCAGAACTGAGTAGATTTTCTTCTTTCCCTTTCTCACTTAGGTAATGACTCCAAATCCAGATTGTGCATCGGTAGATACAACAATATTGGATGCACTGCATATGATGCATGATGGGAAATTCTTACATCTTCCTGTGATAGACAAAGGTGATCTTTACTTCTCTAATTTTTAGGCAGGCAGTTCATTAATTCTTACCTTCTGCTGACTATTTATTCTTGTTTCTGCAGATGGACATGTTGTTGCTTGCATGGATGTTTTGCAGATAACACATGCTGCAATTTCCATGGTAAAATTCATGTTTCTGTTTGATTATTCTTCTGTGAGATGTTCATTCATATGCATTGGTGTGTGTATGCGTGTAGGTTATGTATTTATATTTTCCATCTGTTTGGGAGAATCCCATGTATCATATTTGATTATTATCTCCCTAACTAATCATAATGTTGTACCTAGGTAATCTTGTTTAGATTTAGTTCTGTTGTTCTGGTTAGACTTCCTAATCATAATACTTTTATATCTGGTGGCGTGTGCTCCTTTAGTAACGTTGAAAGTCTATCATATTCTGTAGTAAAATTCATGTATGTCTTTGCATTAACAGTTGATACTGTTATACAGATACCAATTTCTGATTACTAAAATGTACTTTGTTTGTAGGTTGAGAGTAGCTCTGGAGCTGTTAATGATATGGCAAATACAATTATGCAAAAGTTTTGGGACTCAGCTCTTAATCTAGAGCCACCAGAAGATTCCGATACTCATAGGTAGTCTGGTTTTGTAGATGTTTAAACAAAAGGTTTGTTTTTGTTCTGATCCATGAATTGACGACCTATTTCATGTTCTATTCCAGTGACATTTCTGGGGTTGATACAGCAAAATCTGGAACTCAATCTGTAGGCTATGTAAATTCATTTACCTTCAAATTAGAGGATCTCAGAGGACGCGTGCATCGGTTCAACTGTGGTGAGTTGACTGATTTGGTAAAATATTGAGCTTTTAATAGTCCCTTTTTTCCGTCTTTGATGTTAGACGCAAACATAGTGCACACTTTTATCTGAACCCGGGCCATGTAATCTTTATCATCTTGCCTACCTCTCTGATTCTTATGAGAATTTACAATGAATGTGTTGTTTTTTTCTTTAGGTACTGAACGTCTAGATGAGCTAGTTTCTACAGTCATGCAGAGAGTTGATGTTAATGATGGAGAACGCCCTACAATTTTGGTGTGTTTCATGCTCCTAAGTTTCCTCTGCCTTTTGTGAGAGTATGATATGTGTTCATTATCACGCTGACTTTTTCCTCCATTTTATAGTATGAGGACGATGAAGGCGATAAGATTGTTCTTGCAACTGATACTGATCTTGGTACGGCTGTCAGCTGTGCTAGGTCTGCAGGAGCGAAGGTGAAGATATCTGCTTCTTCTAGCTTTTTCATTGACATTTGAATTTGCTTCTAATACAAAGCCTCTTTGTATTTCAGGCTTTGAAGTTGCATTTGGATTTTGGCAGTTTAACCAAAGCAAGAAGTCCAAATCCTTGTACAGCTACTATACAGAAAAACAGTGTTATTTCTGTAAGCTCTGTTACTTTTGCAAGTGCACTTGCTATAGCAAGCGTTGGCATGTTAGTGTACTTAAAGCACTCCAAACATTGATGTATTGCCTGTTTGGGGGGACAAAAAAAGCAATAATCGCTCTGTATGAGTTGAAGAGCACTTATTGCCTTTTAAAGGCTCATTACAATTAAGGGAAATCTAAATCTTGGATACTGAAATAGGCCAATGACGTGAGTCTTTTTGTTTTCGGGATAGTCCCCCATGGTGAAACCAAGGTGATTAGTTAACATAGCCACTTGTATTTTTTGTCTCTGATGTAATCGCAATCATCAACTCCTCGTCCTTCGTGGTGGGAATATATACGTACGTATAGGTAATGTCTTGGCATAATTAATGTCAAAGACGTTTTCTTTTTTGCACCAATATAAAGAGCAGTTACAAATGAGTTATTTATCTTAATTTTATAGAATTATTATAGAACATATTTAAATCTTTGCATAAATTTATTTTAATGCTAAAGTTGATAAAATGAATGATTAATTTAATTTTACGACCTTAATAATTGACCCCATATTAATATTTAAAACATTTTTAATTCAAAGTATAATATTTGTGTAATGATTTCATGCGAATTCAGATAATACTTGGAACGAACTTCCGGTTTCATCATCATGAAATCTCTGCTAACACCTTCCCTGGTTCTACCATCAAGCTTCTGACATTTTGTTGCTAAGTTCTTGTTACTGCTTGTTATGCTCAACAGGGAATTTCGTTAATGCTACAATTAAAGGTTTTTTTATTTAGTTCACGAATAGTTTCTCAAAAATATGTATCGCATCATACTATTTTTTAAATATAATTAGTATAATTATGTACGCTCTTAGGGAAGGCAAAGCCAGCGTTTAACACAGTTTTACAATTATGTCATATAAACGTTTTAGACAGCACAGTAAATCGATCAAGAGCAGATTTAACCATTTTGTGATTCAAACCTTTCTGCCAGACGATAATTACAGACTTCATGCGTTATTTATTCCACCAGCTCAAAATGTATTATTTTGAAAGTAAATAGGAATTACTATTTTCCTTCTGTAAATAATAATAATAATAATAATAATAATAAAAAAGTGTAATCTTATCAGTACAGATGAGAGTGTCACAAGATACAGAACTATATATTGAAATGATTATATTTTGTTGCCATCTCTTGTGACCGTTACAATGTAAAGGGACCATGTCGTGCCATCTGTATCTGAAACTCTTCCTTGTCCATTGCTATAAACTCAATATCTCTCTCTCTTCTCTCTGTCTCTCTTTCTCTCTCTCACACACACAACTAGATCACACAAACAATGATTCCTTACGGCGACATGCACAAGGGATCATTTGAATGTCAACAACTTCAAGTATCCTCCATTATCAGAGATGTGAACTACAGGTGATTCAGCGTGTCCTCTAATCCAACACTCTATTTTATCATTCCTAGGTTTAATGTTGTTCAGTGTAAATTTTGAGCTTTCAAATGCAACCATGTGTGATGTGTTTCCTTTGCATGTCTTGTATGTAGCTGTGGTTCGTGTGGTTATGAGCTGAATTTGAACTCCAGCAACCGCAACACTGGTCTCATAGATTCAAAGTCCATAAAGAGAGGCATCATTTCCTTCTTCTCTGTGGATGAGAGCAGGTTCACTCAGATCCACCAACTTCCCTGGTCATTTTGGATACCCTTTTTCAACTCCAAGCGCCAACAAAGAACCAAGCTCCTTTGCCGCAACTGTGCCAGCCACCTTGGCTTTGCCTACACTTTGCCCTCGCAATCCCAATCCTGGGATGGCATCTCTGATGACTCCAGAATCTATGATATAAAACTCACCGCTTTGTTACCTTCCTTCTCCGAGGAACCGACTCAAAGGTTAGAGGACATGACAAAGTACGAGAGTGCATGTTCTACTGTGGTGTTCTAATTCTGTATGGAACAGGGACATATACAGTTTCTTGTTTACTTTTGAAGCATAGGGTTGGTCGGTGGTGTTTTGTTGTGAGGTGAATCAATGTACTCTACTTTTTTATTAACGTTAGTGTCATGTTATTTTGTCAATATTCTTTATTTTCTAGAATGTGCCTGGTTGATCATATAAATCTTGTGGACTCTGCCTAGCTTTTTGTATATTGTATAATCTCCTTGTTATTTTACAATTTTGAATTTGGAACAATCTAAAGGGAAACACACCTCAAAGTGGAACAACGGCAATGGATTTTTACCTTCACCTTTTTTGTTAATGCATGCAGTAGTAATCTTCATTTTTAATTGAGGAATAGAATACTGTAAGATAAAAGAACTGCAGAAAACATACACTTCCAAAATTTCCCTTGCGAGATGACTTAGTCTGTAAAAACTTCAATGAAGGAACAAAATAAGAAAGATTTCATTCTATGCCAATAAAAATCGAAGTCCCCTACCAGTGTGGAGTTTTTCCTTTGATAAGTACCTTCCCTCAAGCCAATTTGGACAGAAGGCCAAGAAAGACGAAATCAAGAATGTTGTGTTAATGTAAGCACAAAATTCTATTTGAACCAATATATATGTATATACTGCTTTTAGTCAACCCAATTTATGTCCAGCTGTGTTAATTCTGTAAGCCATTTTTGTGGATCTTGAGAAACAGTGGGTCTAGATGGTGTCTTGATCTCAATATATACATCAGGTGATGATGCTACATCATCCTCAACTTTCTTGTCCTTGTCAAGGTTGCCCTGTTTGCTTCTCTGTCTCCTCACCTTGAGGGACAGAAGGCGAGAAACCTGATTAAGTCCACCCCACTTTTCCAATGCACGTGCAATATCAAAGCGTCCTGTGGAAAATTGCATTATATACTATAATTTTATTAGACTTCAAAGTGACTGAAACTATGGTTTGTTGTTGGAAGCAATAAAATCAAAGGTTTGGAGAGTATCTCTCAACTTACCTGCACGTTCAAATGACTTTCTGCTGGGCATAAATGAAGGGTCCATTCCCCAGCTCCTTTGAAATCTACTTATCTGCATTAACAAATGAGTTATATTCTGATTGAAGATGTAAACAATGTTATACTTATGCATGCTCTTTACATGAAATAATATTTACTATAGGTACATAACCTTTATCCTTCTCCATGTCCTTGATTTTATGAATCGCAACTTATGAATGAATTTAAGTAAAGAGAGCTTCTATAAAAGCTAAGTGCATCTATTAATGTTAAATAGAACAAACTCATTTCATTTTGCCTGATTATTTTCTTTTCTTAAAAGTGTTTGTGCAGAAATTTATGAAATAAGGTTCTGAGTGGTAACTAGAAAGGAACTTTTGCAGTTCACCTCATCATGCAAATTTTCAAGATTGTCCCAGTAACCCTTTGGTTTGCGGTGTTTGTAAGCCAGAGCTAGGTTCATCATAATTGCAATCTTTCTGAACCCCCCCATGCGATTTATAGCCTTCTCAATATCAACTCTTCCATGCAAACGAAGTTGCTTCCTCATTGGCATGAATCCTTCTTGTCCATGTTCTGCAATGAATTTCAGGATTTCAGATTTTAAGACTTCAATGTCCCTTTGTAATCCTGGAACTCTTCGTCTTTGTTGAGATAAACTTTGAGCATTGCAATCAGACAACTCTTCAGCTGAACAATAGCTGTCGTCATCTGCAAAGCCAGATGAAGCAGTTTGCTGCCTAGAATTTGTATTTTGCTTACTTTCCAAAGTATTTGATGCTGTCTGGTTCTCAATGTAGTCTCTTATTGCACACAAGTTTGATGGGAGATCTTCATAAATGACCTGAAATAATATTGTTAAAATAAATAACACTCATCTATTCAGATACAGGACATGTGTTTGAATACAAATGATTGTATCTAATACAAATGTCTCTCTAAGGAAAACAGAACATGGATAAATGAATGTATCTTGCTTCCACTTATATTGGTTAAACATACTGAGTAACTGTCTATTTTAGATGACAGAGCTTTCATTTTCTATAAAAGGTTATCTTAGGTGAAACACAATGAACTGTAAGCTTTAGCACATTGATATAGATCAACCAAATCGAATCAAATAATTCACAAACACCTCTTCCATGATAGCTTCAGAAAGGAAAGTGTCTTTGCGCATTTTTGACTCCACAGAGTACTTTAGCAGTGTATGATGATTTCCGAGTTGCTCAAAAGTCCACTTTCCCTGGAATGAGTCAAAGTCCCCTTCAACCTGTTCAAAACTGATCTCTTGTTCTAAATATTCACACAAGTCCAGCACAACACGAGCATGAAGTACCATATAAAGCAGGCCCTTACACCCTTCCTGAGTATTGATTAAATTAGGAGTTACAAAATCACACAATTTATGGATAAAGTATATGACAAGTTCATAATTTTATTAGTTACTGATAAGGTGATACTTGGGCATTTTGTTGAAGGTAGAATAATAGTTGGTACTAACAAGCAATCAAACTAGGATATAAACTGTTATTCAAATTGCACCATACCTGGAGAATGCGGACTTTATTGTTATCTCGTGATAAAATCTTACTGATAGCTAAATTTGGAACTATTCTGCAATGAATGGTTTTATTTCAAGTCAGGAAAATTAGACATGGCATCTGGAAGAATCTTCTGCAGTACACACTACTTACTCAGGAAGAGTCTCATAGGAAGACATGGCATTCCATACATCACTAACAGGAGCTTTAACTGTTATGCTTGCAAAAACACAGCGATGAACACCTCCATTTTCCTTAACATGAACACATGGAAAAACATTCATCACAAATTTAGCTCGTTCTCAGAACTAAAGCCAACACAGAAATTTTAGTTCAGGTGAGTTACCAAAAGTCCATCAAATCTACGGAGATGAATTTCATCCACCACACAAGGCCTGTCAAGACTGCAAGTTTTTCCAAATGCACCCCAATTATTGACATTCACCTCACTGGAAGACAAGGGGATAGTACCAGAAATTGAGCGAACTAAATCTTCTTTGTTTTCTCCAGGAGACAACTTATTATTTTCACTGGAAGAACTATTTGTCTTTTGGGTACATGAACCATAAATATCACTAGAAGTTTTGTCCAAGTCATTTTCTGGCAGGGAAAGTTTCTGATTTCCTGAAATAATCCTTTCAACTCTAAATGCCAAGGCTCGGAGGTTCACGGGAAGATCAGATCTGATAATCCTTTCCAAGAATATGGCTGGGAAATTGAATCTTGGTATAACATTAACTTCATAAGATACATTAGTTGATGAAGATCTGCAGGAAAACACAGTTGAAGAATAATAAACTATGTTCCAAGCCAATAGCAAATGAATACAACTTCTTAAACAGCCTTAAGGTGTTCAATGAGTTCAGCAGTAAAATAAAAATATAGTCTCTACATCATACAAGGCTGCTCAGAAATCAATGGTAAAGATTCTACCTTGTTCCAGATTTTACAGACCATTTGCCCTCAAACTTCTTAAAGTCTCCATCAACCATGGAAAAGTGAAGTTCTCGGTCCCATGCCTGGAGGAGCATTAAAAAAAAAATGTATCAAATATGCAGTGAGTGCCTTCTTTGTATGAGAACAGTTCTTGAGAAAGTTTTCCATCAATCAAGTAATGGCTGTATGGCAATTTCGCTTTGGGTGCCTGGCAAGGATGCACAGTTACTTGGACTATAAAATGAACACTTCAAATACTTCTAGCTGTCTTATACAAGTTATTTATTTATTGAATTCATATACTGATACAAAAGAATAAACATTAAAAAAGTTATTGTCTTTTTTCTATTCTTATTAAGGTTTGAATTAACCATGGATTGAGTCTTATAAACTTGAAAATTTCGTGTATCCTTGCATATTATGTGTTTAACAGTGTCCAGTCCTGGGCACTCGTTACTCAGATACAAATAAGTATAATATATAATTTATAATATAGAAAGTCTGACACACAAACACAAGTTGTGGAAATTATCAGTGAGATCCGTTATTATTATTGTTCCCTTTTATTTGATGGCCCTGAACCTTTGCTGTACATAATGCATTGTTCCTGCGTACTACTTTGATGTGAGATTTTGACACCCCATAATACCCAAGTCTCTATCATATTACTGCTCCTTTGTGGAATTGCTTATTCTTTGTCTCAATTTATTGAGTGTAAGTTTAGCTATTTGTTGGAAAAGTTCAATTTAGGATAATTGGTGTTGAGATGAAATCTAACGTAGATGTTGATGCAGATGGCACCGGTTGTATGTGACAGATAAACACTCAGTCCAATAATTGGTATGAAAACATTGTTCAACATTTTGAATCCTAACAATCAAACTTCTCATGTTAAGAATTTAGTGGGTTTGTATGTATCCACTTCAATACTGAATGAAGTAACTGAATCACAGAAGAACAAAAAGTTCTTTTGAAGTGTTTACAGATGAGATGCTCACAGAATTGATGAATTCTTGAAGATCCAACACAACTCGAGCTTCTATGTGCCAATACATTGACCTTTGAAATCCTCTTTGCTCTAACCATATCCGTCCAGGATATGGGCAAGGTATTTTTCCACTGTCAAGCAAACAAACAATGCTAACAGTCATAATAATCTCATACAAAACTTTCATGAGAAAAACACTACCAATATTAGTACTGTTATCCAACCAAAATATACATTTCATTTCGCTAATCACTTCCAATTATAGTTTTCAAGAAAAAAAAAGCATCAATTATACTGTGATGAAATGGCAACATTGATTAGAGGAAAAACATCTAACTACTTACATTACTTTGGTTGGTTAAGTCTCTCATTGTCATTTTTCTCTTATAGTATCAATCATGTTTTATAAATTAATTACCTCCACACAAGGTTTGGAATGAAATCAGCGAGATGCTCATAATCAGTGAGAGCGTTCCAAGTGGATTCAATGTCAGCATTGACAGAAATTTCAGCCTTAACTCTCCTTTCCCTCCAAGAAACCACTTGAACCTCACACTGCACTTCACGTTCAACCTCTTCATTTTCTTCCTCTACCCCATTATGGTTACCATTCCCTGCTTCTTTCTCACACCGCACTCTGGGTTTGCACTGAGTTGAGGAAACCGCAATGCCCTTGTAAGCAGAGTGGGAGGGGAAGAAGAGGGTGAGAGATAGAAGCGGTGGTTTGCTTAGGAAGCGCAGCGAAAGAGGTTGTGCTCCTCCAAGGTTGGTGGTTGAGGAAGAAGTTGGGGAAGTGGTGATCATGTCAGTGGTGGAGAAGCTGAGATGGAGTGGTTGTTGATGTTGTCGTTCATGTCAGGCCATTGCTGAGTGGAGTGCATGCATGGATAAGGGCCACTACTCTTTGCTTTTGTCGTTTTCTGCTACACTTCGCACTTTTCCTATGAATTGGTGGTTCTCATGCACACACGTTGGTGTCTTTTCTTTGTATCCACAGTCTCAAGTTTTTTTTTTTCTTCTATTTTTTAATAATATTTTGTTACCTCAATTTAGATAATACATGAGTATTAAATTAAATTAAGCATTTTAATTGATATGAAAAAACTGTTAATATTGAAAGTTGATTAGGTTATTATTGTGGTGATTATGGTTTGGTTATAATTAATAACCAGATAGTTAACTTTTATAATAATTCATAGTTATATTAGATAATAGCTAGTTGATCATATTCACTTGTGTGGAAAAGTTTGAACAAGGGTGCCTTTGATGGGTGTTTTGGCAACGAAGACAACAACAAAGGATAATCTATTGAATTGTCGCCATCAATGTTTTAAAATTTACCACCTTTTATTCACAAAACTGGAATTTCAATTTCAATTTGAATTTAATTTCATTTAGATATTGATGTTGGGACTTATATTTTGAGCAATTTGGTCTCATTCAAGTGGACTAGGGTAAAAAAAAAAAATCTATAAAGACAAAAAGTTTCCGTTAAAAAAACCCATAAAAAATCTATGAGCTAGAGTTGATATATGATTTTCGTTTTTAAACATGAAAAAAATATTGTTTTTTTCTTAAATTGGATATATAAAAACAATTCATCTCAGTATTTTAATTATGTCAATCCAATGCAAGAAAATTTTGTAGCTACAAAACAAAGAAAATGTGATGTTTTAGCTTAGTACATGGATGAAAACATAGGAAACTTTTTCTCATTACTGTCAATCACCAATATAAAATTACTGTCAATCATAGGAAATCTTTTTCCATTAGTCTTTCGATGATTGAGTATATCAAAATCTTCGCTTTTTTTCATTTATTATTGGTTCATTCAAGTAAACATCTACTTCGTTATTGTCAATCATAGATTTTGATTCATTTTGATGTATTTTAAAATCTTACAATATATTACATATTAATTATCAAAATAAAACAAGAAAAATGAGAACAATGAACACTAGGTATAAAATACTTACCGAAATAATTCTTGATCTTTTGGTCTTATTTTCTTCGATACTGGATTCAGACATGAAGATGGATTGCTTAAGAGATTGGGAAAGAGAACCACAAGAGACAGACAAGTTCTTTGCATATTCTCCAAACAACATTTTTAAATTTTCTAACACTTTCTTAGTTTTCTCTTCATAAGTTAGAAGATCGAATCTTTTATTAACAATACATTATAGGCTTCATTAGTCGGATGCTACCCACTTCCGTTGGAACATGTCAATTGGGTTCGCGTTTTTAAAAGCATGTCAATTATGTCCTAACTTTTGAAAAATGTTTCAATGATATACTTTTCAAAAAAAAATATTAACGGCGTGTCACAAGTCAATTTTTGTTTTTTTTTCATTTTTTTAAAAGATTGTTACGTGTTAGGTCCCTAGTGTGACACATGGTACTGTTAGTGCCACGTGGCAAGGTACTACCATGTGTCAGTGTCAGTATCAAGTGTTATTGTCTTGATTTCAATTTAGTCCCCACATATGTTTCTTTGTTTTAATTTAGTCACCACTTATGTCTTTTTGATTCAATTTAGTCTCAATTATTTTTTTCAAAATAAAGCAATATTGTTTCTTTCTTAAATTTGACACCAAATTTATTATTTATATACTTGTTATACTCATATTGTCTCTCATATTTTTTTTTTCAAAATAAAACAATATTGTCTCTCTTAAATATGTTATAAGTAGGGGTTATGCCAATGTGTTTACTTAAAATTTGGAACACCTTCAAGAAAGCCCAATTCTCCGGATAGAACGTGCTCAACGCTATTCACATTTTGATTAGCAGTGACATTCAAAGTTGGACAATAAAAATGTAATGTCTAATTCTTTGAACATATATTCATATACAAAGGTGAAGTCAACACAATTCGACAAAGGTTTCATATATACCCTATCGCCAGAGGACCAAGGCTTTACCTATATATGCTTTGCAAATTCCTCGTCACAGATATCAAAATAAGACACAAAATCTTCTATAGACACGGTAGAAAGGAAGTTAGAAGCGTAACTAGCAACTTCCCCAAGAACCTAGTAGTACATTGATAGGAGGAAAGTTAGATTTGCACCCCTTCCAAAAAGATTCCTCAAAAGTGGAGGCCTCACCCACCTTTTGTTTCCTTTCCCCGGGGGGAGGATGGGGAAAGGGAGGTCCATCAGAAGAGCCACCCAGAATAGAATCAGTACGACTTGAGGAGTTATCTTCGACAACGACAACCTCTTGTCGCTCAAAAGAAGAATAAAAAAAGATTAGAGCTTTCCTAGAGGTGAAAAACAAATGATGGAACAAATAACGATGGTTGCCAGAGTAGGGAAACCAAAGTAGAGACGCAAAATGCAAGCACGCAAGCAAAGACACAAACTCAATATGCAATAAAGGGCAAAATGAAAAGTGTGAAAGGAAGTTTATAAAGAAAGACGATGAAACGCTTGGGAAGAAGAAATGACGGTTCACAAAAAGGTGCCACAAAAATCCCTCCAAATGTTTTGTCTATTTTTCATAATTTAAAACCCTCCAATAAGAATTTGCCATGTGTTAATAACAGTAGCTGAAAAAGGCACAAGGGGAGTATAAGCCCAGGAGATCATCACGAGCGCAAAACCCTTCATTAATTGGGAGAGATTAACTGTTCACTAATGTATGAGTTATAAATATAGACTAACTAAAACATAACATCAACTACTTAGAATCGATCTTGAGCTCATGAAATTTGCTAAAAGCATTGAGCCGATCTTGAGCTCAAAAAGATTGTTATAAGTATTGAATTGATCTTGTGCCAAACATAATGAAAAGTGCTAAATACATCTTGGCCTACCAAAATTATATACTTACTCGACCCAAATTTACATTATTATTGATAGACCTCAAATTGCCCAATATGTGTGAGATCCAAATAAGAGATTTGTATGAAAAATGGATGTCCCTAAAATTAGAAAAAAAATGATATTTATGATAATATAAACATAATCTAGGTTATGGTAAACTAAATCCAGTTATTATATACACAAAATACTTTTTTACTGACCTAACTATCAAAATCTTTGCACGTGGACTTTCCCTTACGATAGATTATTGCTCACACGTATTCTGAATATTAGACAAGTTCATCTCATATTAACCTCATTTTCGGTAAGAAAAAAACTATTTTTTTTTATATTTATCAAACTAGTTATACCTGTCTAATAAAATTATCTATTTTATTGTAACATGTAATATATTATATTTGAAGTAGGATAGTAATTATATATATATATATATATTAGATTATTAGTAAATTAAAAATTAGAACAGGGGAAGCGTCTGCCACGAGTGCCAGACGCGTTTCACCGGATCACGCATACTAAAACATTTATTTTTTTACTTTAAATTAAAAATATTTTGATCTAAGTGTCCACACACTAACATATTATATCAATAATTGAGTTGACAAATTTACATTAGAATGAATTTGTGAAGACTTACAAAATTTTGATATTATATCAATAATATAGTGGTAATAAATCAATAAATAAATAAACTTACAAAATTATCAGGTTGACAAATATTTTATATGATATATATATATATATATATATATATATATATATATATATATATATATATATATATATATATATATATATTTAAAATTGAAACAAGTTTCATAAAATTGTTTTATTTTGCTCAATTTATGAAAAAATAGTTATTTTTGTAATATTTTTAATAGATTGCATATATTTTATCTAAATATGAGTTGATTTATACATATTGAGTTTTTGTAATTGATAAAACTTCTATGTAAATAAGGATAATAGTAATTTTAAATAATGATAATAACTTTTAATTTTATAATGCAACTAGTCCGAAATTAATTAATCATGATTTGTAGAAGTGATGATGAGAAATTGGTTTTTGAGTATGAATAATAAAAGGTGCATGAAACGAAGGGATATAATGGTAAATAAACGTGAAACGCGTCTGGCACTCGTGTGTTCCGGTGAATAGAACAGGGGAAGCGTGTTCCTTGTGCGATGGAAATCCCGCCCCTTTTTCCGTTTCTCTCTCAAAAACTGTTCTTTTCCCATTTCCTTATTAATTAAAATATTAAATAATATATTCTATTACTTTTGCCTCCAGTAAGGTGAAAAGGAAGGAAGGGGCACAAAATCAAAATGAAACATTGAATTTCAAAATCTGATAATGGTAACAATACTATATAGGATTTGCATTAACGTGTTCTTCTTCGAAGGGGAAGAAGAAGACGAAGAAGAGAAGGGTTGCGATTGCAACTGCATTTTGTTACGCTCCAAAATTCAATTTCGTCATTAACCTAGCTTCCGCCCAGGTTTCACGCCAATTCCTTTCTCTCTTTCGTTTTCATCCCATTCATCGTCTTGCATAGATCTATTCTCTCTTATTTCTCTATTCAATTTCATTTCTTCGTTCATCGTATCCTCCATCCTAAACTGCATTTTCGATCACCGAGATAAACGTTTTTTTTTTTTTAATTTATCTCAATTTTCAATATTAGGCTGCCGCAATACGCAATTCGGTTTAGAATATTAAGGCAGCACCGTGCGTACCTGTCTGCCCTAGAATTTCGTTTTGTTTTCGTTCTTGATTGCACAATTAGATTGTGAGTTATTTCAAAATTTAATATTGCTTCCAGTTTTTACTTTTTATGTCATATGATTTAGGAATAATTGGAAATGGTATAAGTAAATGTATCTGATTTTTCATTTTTCATTTAGTTAGCAAGTTAAAGGTTGATATTTAACTCAAGTTACTCAATCTTAATTCGTATATTATCTGTGGAAATTTGATTAGCGCTCAATTCCGTGTTTCTGAAAACGGCATCAAGTTAGTGATCCCCACTCTGGATTATATATTTTGTATTTTTCTGCACTGCCACTAGTCAATCACGCTTTGCTGCCCATATTTACTGTATTTTTTTATGTTCTGTCTATAACTATTGTTGTCAGTCATAACTTTTTTTTTAAATGTATTTATGACAATGTGTGACAGTGTGTGTTGAATGATCAGGTTTTATGTTTGACGGAAGAGTTCAATCAAATGAGTTTAACCATGATAGATTTAGGAATTTCATTTCTGAGGTTGATCACCAGCCCTGATGCTTCCGGTGCATCTATTATTGGATGGCTCATCACTGGATCATTTGGACTGATGGCAGTCGTATACGCTGTTCTCAAGTGGCAGCGTAGGTCCTCGTTGAATTGGATTAAAGCTGCAGCAAGAGAGAAGAAGAAAGTTTGGAAAAAGTTTAAAGTACCACTGTCTGGTCATTCTTGGGTTGAAGATTTCACTTACAGGGAACAACCCTCCACTTGTTGTTTCTGCTTGACTTCTCTTTGGCCTTCCCAAAATCTAGGTACAACAGCCTCACCACATACCCCTCTCCATCGTTGCTCTGTTTGTGGTGTCGCTGCTCATTTCCTTTGTTCACAGTTTGCAGCAAAGGATTGCAAATGTGTTGCTCAGGCTGGTTTTGGCCATATTCGACACCACTGGTCAGAAAGATGGGTTAATGTGTATGAAAATCACGAGATGTCTGCATTCTGTTTTTACTGTGATGAACCATGCGGTGTTCCCTTTGTTAAAGCTTCTCCAACATGGCATTGCCAGTGGTGTCAGCGCCTCATTCATGTGAAATGTCATAACAAATTGACTAAAGATTCTGGTGACTTTTGTGATTTGGGTCCCTTGAGGCGAATTATTCTTTCCCCTCTTTGTGTCAAAGAAGTTGATGAGGATCTAAAAGGAGGAGGACGGCTAAGTTCTATTATAAGCTCTTCTGTTAATGGCCAGATTAGAAAGCGGCGTAACCGCAATAGACATGGAGGTGGTTACAATGCTAATGGTAAATCACGTGGTTCCTCAGGTACTGATGCAACGCTTTTTGACTATGTGTTGAATGGTTTCGGCTGGAATAAGTCCAGTAATGAAAAGTTTTCTGATCAATTGAATAATGGTAGAGTATTAGGAAACAGTTCAATTTCTACCCATAGCCACTTCAAGAAATACACACTAGTTGATTTGCCACAAGACGCAAGCCCACTTTTGATCTTCATAAATGCCAGGAGTGGTGGTCAGCTTGGGCATTCTCTTCATAGGAGATTGAATATGCTATTAAATCCTGTTCAGGTGATTACACTGTCTTTGATAAACAATTTATTTTCGTGCTTGTTATTTAAGTAATGACATCTGTTATTAAGCATATTGCAGATATATCTTTTAGATATTTTTCAGAGTCAAGTTGCATCATATGACTTATGAGTTTGTTTGATTAGTAGGTATATTTAGTGATGATTCTATCTCATTTGGAAAAAGGAATATTTTGTCATTTACTTTCTTAAAATATAGAAGATTATAACTATATCATAATGTGTGAAATCTAGGACCTGCTAGTTTAACCTTGTATGATTTGGATTCATCATCCTGATTCCTGAAAATATAAAGTATTCCTCGACATTTAACTCAATAATGTGAAAAATTCCTTTTTTTTTTCCTTGAAGAAAGGGGAACATTTTTTTGAAAGTGTTGGAAAGCCACCTTAATTATGGTCACTCTTAGAGCACCTTAATTACGACCTCTTTGGAGGCTTCCTTAATTGTAGCCCTAAGAGTGGTGGTTTAATTCTACATTGACTAGAGATATTGATGAAATAAAAATTATAAAGCTTGCACATTCCCTCATCTTAAGCTGGTTTGTGAATTGGGTTACCCCTTAAGTCCAAATTCTAAAATTTGATCAGAGTATGATTTAAATCCATTGTTAGGCTACCTGCATTTGCTAAATTCAAGGTCAGTTACCCTGGGTCTGATGGGAAGTGTCAGACAACCTTTTAATTGTGGTCTCTTTGGATGTCTTGATTGCAGCCTTAAGGGTAGTGGATTAGTCCTATACTAACTGGAGGTATGACTTAATAGAACTTATAAAGCTAGGGCAATCCCCACCTTACAAATATGTTTTATAGGTTCATTATTAACCATTGATACCAATTGCAAATTGCCTAATCTTGACTATTTACCTTGTGCCTTGTTGAATCCATATAATTACTAATTATGAAGATTTGCTAAGTAGGTTATTTAATCTTTCTTAAAACTGATGACAAGTTAATAAAACAAAATGAAACTAGATTCTTATGTAGTTAAAAGAAAAAGTCAACATATTATGTTTATTTTATTGTTATCTTTCAATTTTTGGACCAAAAGGAACTTTTTTTTGATTTCTCGTTTGGAAATTCTTATGATTTTATTGTGGAATTTTGTATGCAAATACAGATTTATATTTAATTGAATCCTCCTAAAAACGTTTTAGAGCAAGTTGTCTATGAAAATTGATATGGATAATGTTTTTAAATTGATATCACTCTCACTGGACATGTGGTTTGGGGATTTTACTGTAGATCTTTGAATTGACTGCTTCTCAGGGCCCTGAAGTGGGCCTGGAATTCTTCAAAAGTGTACGATATTTTAGAGTACTGGTATGTGGTGGGGATGGCACAGTTGCATGGGTCCTTGATGCTATAGAAAGACGCAGTTATGAGTCACCTCCACCAGTGGCAATTCTTCCCCTTGGCACTGGAAATGATTTGTCCAGGGTACTGAATTGGGGAAAAGGCTTCTCTACCCTTGATGGAGAAGGCGGATTGCCCATGCTTTTGCATGATGACATTAGCAATGCAGCAGTCACTATGCTAGATCGATGGAAAGTTAAAATCTCAGAAGAAAGCTCTGAAGGAAAATCACATAAAGTGAAAACTAAATCCATGATGAACTATCTAGGTAATTCACTGAACAACCACCACCTAAGATTGTGTCTTAAGAGTTGCTGACATCTACAAACTGCGTTTGTAGGCATTGGATGTGATGCAAAGGTTGCATATAAATTTCATGTTACTCGACAAATAAGTCCTGAAAAGTTTTGTAGTCAGGTGGAATTCTCTCTTCCTCTATGTATATCATTGTAAAGTATTCATTTATGTTGGTCCATGTCAATTGTCTAGTTTTCTTAAATTTTTTTCAATGTATGTACATTCTTTAAACTACTATTGTAAGACTTAGCGATATTAATTAATATCTATACAGCTGGTACGTGCTTATAGGCCTTATTCTAAATCACCTTTGTTAGTATTAGGACTATAAATCTAGTTGAACGAAATAGAAACCATTATTGATTAATTTAATGTTTATTTACTATACCTTATATATGTTTACTTGCTAGTTTTGGCTCTTATCTATATTTAACTTGTTTACAATTCATATAATGCTTCCTTACCTAATACTTCTGCGTTTTTTAATCTTCAACCATTATTCTATTACCAGTTTTTGAATAAACTGCGATATGCAAAAGAGGGAGCGAGAGATATTATGGACAGAACTTGTGCTGACTTGCCATGGCAAGTATGGCTTGAAGTTGACGGGAGAGACATTGAGATTCCCAAGGTTAAATACTGATTCTGATTATTATTTTCACATAAGAAATTTATTTTATGAATATCCTCTCTAAATTTAAGTGTAAAACAATTAGTTATTATTTCTTCGTACAACAGGATTCGGAGGGCTTAATTGTGCTCAATATCGGGAGCTATATGGGTGGAGTAGATCTTTGGCAAAATGGTTATGAGCATGATGATGATTTTAGTCTGCAATCCATGCATGATAAAATGCTGGAGGTGGTATGTGTTTGTGGAGCATGGCACCTGGGAAAACTTCAGGTACGTGAATTTATAATAATACTGATTTTTATACTTTAAATTTTTTTAAGTAAACTACTGGTTAAAAACAAAGTCAACAAAATATTTACCTTGCGTTTGATAGAAGAACTTAAAAATTTGTGGAAATTTGATATGCTTGCAATATGAATTACTTTGATTTAAATTCCCTACATTTTCAAAATATTTTATTCGGATAAATCAATTCAAAATTTTAAATATCAAATTATCAGTTTGGGTATAAGGTGTCTTAAATTTTACTATACCCATTAAAAAGTAATTACTGAAAATGCCAAACTGATCTAGATTTTAACATTCTAAAAAGTGAAAGGTGTACACGGGTTTGATCATTCCCATCACCTAATTATTGGTTAGGTCTAAAATCTACAATGGATACTTTCTATCACGATTTCATTTCATTTGGTATGCTTACTCTTTGTTGGACTCCCTGGAAACAAAATAAGCCTAAGCTCCCGTACAGTAGAGGTAGCCCTCGGCTAAGATTAAAATCATAGAGAATGCAAGAAAGAATTTAAGTAATTATAAAAATTCGTCAGCCATTGAATATTCCACTCTCCTATAACTTCTCTACATTATTCGGTGCCTAAACCTTTCACTTTCCTCTCCCTATATTGAGCACAATATTTCTCCATGCATATCGAGAGAGATATGCATGGATATCGACAGAGACATGCATGGAGAAATGTATAGGAGGTAGGAATGCGTGGTAGTTAATATTCATATGTCTTCACGCATTCACGCATTCCTACTCCATGTATATTTCAGTACTCCCTATATATTTCACTAGCTGTCTAAGTTATTAAAACCCTCTTCCTTTTTATGCTGCTCCCGCCCCGTCTCCTCACACACACACCGCCCACTTTTATGGGGCCCATTTTTTTCAATTCTTGATTAAACACTCGCTAAGGCTCAGTAAACCGGTAAAGTAATAGAAGTTTTGTATTCGTGTTATGTCTAGCATCTCATCTTACTTATGAGATTTAAGTCTGATCCAATGTCAAATAATAGGACAAAACTTACATATAGTAACTATGGTACTGTGTTGATACTATTTTCCCAAGATATGTAGAGTTTCACTTTAGTGATGTGTACAATAGATTTAATAAGATGCAAATTGTCAAAGTAAAACTCTAAATCTGATTAGAGAACAACAGTAGTAGTATCTACGGTATTGTATGTAAGTTTTGTCCTAGATAATATGCCATCATGAATGCACACGACTCAACTGCATGAAATTGATCGTGCTTATGCTGTTATCTTGAGTTTGAGCTTCAAGTATACACTTGCGTTAAATATTTAATTAAGCTTTTTATCACTTACGTAGTACTATTCGGCAGAAGCAGGATTGTACCTTATAGAAGATACCTGTAGTCCAAAAAAACTGTTTTTACTGTTAGTATCTTATAATAAGGACTTTTCGTACTATTATGGCTAAACTTTTTTTCAAAAGAAAAAAATTATTATATATTTAAAACTTTGTGTTGTTGAAATGATTACTCTAGATATTGTAGAAAACCTATTACAAAACAGACTATTGGATTTATACATATATTTCACTTGTATATTTTATTGAAATGCATATGAAACAGATAAAAGAAAAAAATTCCAGCTAAATTGCAATTTTAGTCCAGCTTTAATTCCTAATCTACGATATTAGTCTCTCTATTTCTTCCCTGCAATCTTAGTTTCCTGATTTTAGAAAATCGTCAATTTGGATAAAAAATTTAATTATGTATACCTTTTATTTATTTTTAACATTTTAATTAACTAAATCATTCCATGATGATATCTTAAATAAACATATTAGATCTAGGGTTCAATTAGATTAAAATAAAAGAAATAAAACGTATGTAAAATTATGGAAGACCAAAATGTATGATTTGGGAATTAAAGGGAGATAATACTGTATCTAAGTTTTATGGAATTGCGATTTAGCCTAAACTTTTAAGTTAATGGTAAGTTAGTAACAAGAATATCTGGTTTACTGTATAGGTTGGACTTTCACAAGCAAGAAGGCTTGCTCAAGGTAAAGTCATCACGATACACTGTTCCAGTCCTTTCCCGGTTCAAATCGACGGGGAGCCATTTATCCTACAACCAGGATTCTTGGAAATTACTCATCGCGGACAGGTAATGGCATACTTTCATATTTTTGTAGTAAATAAGTCTCGTTTTCTACTCAGTGATACATTGTAGTTTGCGGTTTTAGCAAAATACGTTCTTATCCATATAGGTCTAAAATGTATTTTCCATCTAATTAAGTTACAATTGCTCTCAGAAGCTGTGTACATTCATCTTCTGGGTTTAAAACAGAGATTTCTTATCCAACCTTCCATAAAATAAATAGATCGATTGAATTATGGTTTGTGTTATATTCACATGACGGGTTTTAATGTCTGAAAAGCCGAACAGATTTCTATTATCCGATACCTTTACCCCTCCAACTAGATTTTTCCTGGTCTCAATTTTCCCTTGTTGATTAGAAAGAATAATTATCGCTGACCTTAACATGTGGAAGGCTGGATTGGGTATTGACATTGAGCTGACTTTAGGGATAGACAGAAAACAAAACCTTTTGTTCACGTTTTTGGGTAAACATATTTTAAAGAAATGATTTGTTATTTTTACTGATGTCTTCAAATTTGAGCATTAGAAAATGTGAACAGTTGAGTTCACTAGAATTCTGAATGCATGAGGGTTTTATGTTGTATATTCAGGCATTCACGATGAGGAAGACTTCAGAAAATGAACCTAAAGGAAGAGCAGCTGCAATTATGACAGAGGTATTACTAGATGCCGAGTGCAAGGGAATTATTAATGCATCTCAGAAGAAAGTTCTTCTCCAGGATATGGCCATCAATCTTTCATAAAGATCCATCTCAGGCTCAGCACGCATTATACATAGTTGCACATACACCCTATACGTGGGATTTTGGCTGTTTTGTCTTCTAATTCTTTTCATAGCACCATTTTTGGTAATATATTGGAAATAGAGACAGAAAGATTAGCTCTACCAAGTGATAAATTTAGTAAGAGTGAAAAATGTGCGGCGGCATCATTTAGGTTTCCGTTTATTGTTTGCGTTGCGTCTAACCCCACGCTCTGTATATTGTAACCCGGCAAAATATCATTTTATCAAATCCTTGTTGTTACCATTGTGTTATAACATTTTTTTTTATCAACATTTTTGTTAGTGTTCATAGTGGATTATAAAAGCAGAAGACATTGATATTCAAACTTCATCCTAGTAATTAAAAGTAATATTTAGTTAAATATATTTTAAATGTAGCCTAACAGATATTGGAATGTTTTGACATGGAGATTCCGCTTACCTTTATATTGGTAGAAGTGTCTTATTCTTGGACCTGGTTGTTGGTGTTTAGCGAATCGCTCCACGAATATCGGAATTACTCGGATGAATAGTAATGGTAGCAATTGAGTTCAAACGAATGTAAAAAATTTGTATGTCAAATTACCATTATTCTAAAATAAATGGCCATGCATGATGGTGGTAAATCAGCGTAAGCAATTTAAATTTGAATGACGTGCTTGATTTTGAGGAGAAATAAGTCAAAAAATTTGAAATAGAATTTGAATTGATTGGTAGAAAATAACAATTTGAATTTGAATTTTTTTTATTCTATTTATTTTTTCACATTTTTTTTCTTCTCTCTTCCTACTATCAAACAAAAGTGAGAAAACAAATTTGTTGATAACTAAATAAATGACTTGTCTTAGTTTTTATTGCATATATTGTCAGCAGCGTGGCACTATGCAAGTAGCAGCAATCACGTATAGTTGTCCATCACAATTAATTTGGCAAGCTGGTGAGGGGACAGACGCATGTACAAATGGGAGGTTTTTTTAATTTATTATTTCCATTTATTTGTTTGTTGGATGCTTCTCACCATTCTCATCATGTGATAATTCATTAATTAAGCATCAATTTCTCCATCTTTTAGGCAAACAGATGAGTATGTCTGTGCCATCTGTCTCATGCTACTCTTCACACCACCCAACACCTTTATTATTCTTTGAATTATTCATATCTAAGTAATCACATTCTTATACGCATTTCTCTATTTTCAAAAGCTTTATTACACTGAATTAGACGTCTCAACAGAATACATTATTATGATGACTCAAAATAAATTTGTATGCCGACAATGTAAACTCGTTTTGTATCATAATTTAATTTCAAGCATGTATGATAGATTTGTCAATTTTTACACTTTTGAAAATTATATCTCATACTCAATGACAGCATAATACTATTAAACTCCAAAACTCTATAGCCTTTTATATAATGTTTTTAAAAAATGTTCTTTAATGCAACATTTGAACTTTTAAATTTTGACTTTTTTTTTCATCTCACTATTTTTATCATAGTTTCTTTTATTCATAAACTAATTTAACCTTTTGATGCACTCTGCACTTTAATTAAATAAATTCATTTAGGTCTATATATTTAATTCGTGTTAAATAAACAAGTTTCTATTTGATCTTTATAGCATCCTTAATATAATATATGATGATTGATAATTCTACTTTTTGAGTCAGTTTTACCAAGTTCCCCATGAGTTATGATACAAAATAAAAGATACTAACCTTTTAATTACGATAGAATTAATAACCAGTTATGTTTTTATTTAGAAGAATAAAAAGAGAAAAATAAATACTGGAACTTCTAAAAAATAAGCTGGTAAACTCAGCATATCATTCTAAGCACACTTGTTCTAAGAACATTTGGTTATGCAGCTTGTTAAGGACTTAGGGAGGATTTGAGATGTGACTGATATAGTTTGAGAATGAAAAGATTACACACACACACGTGTGTGTATGTATATATATTTATATATATGTATATCATGTATGATGTTTGATCACTGGGTAAGGTTTGGATGAGTGAAGAAGGAAGTTGCAGAAGTACTGTTAAGTTTATGTGAAGCTGTATTGGATTAAGACACATGCAATAGGTTAAAAACAAAACGAATATGAAGACATATATGGACACTCTTTAGTACTATATTTCCTTTTCCAATCCTCCCTGAGAGATTGTATTATCTCCTTGTCCCTTTCCTTTCACTGCTTTTTCCTTACCAAATCATTTTGTCCCTCTCTTTTCCCCTTCTATCTATGCTCCCAAATACAACAAACCAAACTATCCACTGCAAAAATCACTCGTTTAAATGGAGATATGGCTAAAAAACAATACTATGTAATCATATTTCAGGGTTTAAACTTTGAAAAAACCAAATCTGTACATTTCAAATGAAATGATTCAGCAGCCAAATACTTTAACTTATACCAACACTGTATTTCGTTATTTTAACCTTTTTTTTTATGCTGTGGCATCGAGCTGACTGAATAGTAAACAGTAGTATATAGATATAGTTTCATGCGTCATATATATGCTTACACATGAAAACAAAGCTATGATCTTGTTGTTGCAGGAGCTTAAATAATTGTACGGATGGTATTTTGAATAAAAAAAGAAATGGTAGGTGCGAGATTACACAAGTTTAATTATTATCACTGTACTATTGTTGAGTGAACAAACGTAAGAGGGATTATTTTGAATCTGTTTATTGATATATAACTGGTTTTTGAAGATTTTGTTGCTGGGTGCGTGACAGAAGAAAAAGTAGGAGCTAGTTAAAATGATAATAAATTAACAATGAAGCTGTGTGAACAATAAAGAAGTGCAATTGTTTCACTTCTTTAAAGAGACCAAGTTTGTCATGAAACGGTCCCCGAGTTGCTGTGTCTTTCTCTTAGTTTCATTTCCCAAGAAACATATCAGATACTCTACATTTACTTTCTCTCTCTCTTTATCTCTCTCCTTATCTCTCTCCAAATGCTTTTCAATTTGAAATGCTAAAAGATCTCATCTCACTATTACTACAGTGACTCCACGAAAAGGCTCATGAACCTGATATTGCTGATCCAACCTTTTCCGGAGATGGTTTCTGAATTTTCAACAGCTTTAGAAGCTCCATAAATACATTACACTAAAACACACATATCAGACTCCTAATAGAAAAGAAGTTGCATTTTCTCTTTCTCTTTTTTCCAGGTTTAGTTTGCATCAGCTTAGTTATGCATGCAGCTAGATACACACATCTGGGTCGTCATAATAATGGAAGCTTGCGTGGTGTGGTCATAGATAGATCATAATCATAGACACATAGCTTCTCCTGATTCTCACTTTCTTCTCGTTAACTGTTCCAGCACATATTTTCTCTTCTCTTCTCTTCTCTTCTATCTTCTTTCATTCATTACTCTTTCTCCTTTAGCATATGCTTCTCAGCAGCTATTGAGTGCATGCCTTCAACACTCGTCACTGTCATTTCACTACACAACAAAACCATAATAAATTCAACACTGCATCATGTTTCAAAACCTTACATCACCCACATTAATATGTATTTAGAGTTGTGGGAGTATTCATTTGGAGGAGTTGTTGTACATGCATGTCATAAGTGTTATAATTAAATTTAATAGCTTATTAAATATCTATTTATTACTTGCTTTACTGGGTAACTGTTAATTTACCTGAAGTACATTCATTCAGATGTTGATGAAAATGATGGCAAAGCCTTTTTCCCAAGTAAATTATGGAGTTGCCTTCCCTATATTTTTCACCGGCCTGAAAACAGGTTAATTGACAAAAAGCTGAAACATTATTCAAAGCTGAAAGGACTTCAGAAGAGGGATGTTATGTTTTGAAACGCTAGAAAGACCTAAGAGGGTATAGCAGCTAGTTGCAGATAAAGAAAGAATTTCACATCTGATAGGTTTTCACTGTTGATGCTTTCATTCACCTTTCTTGTCCACGTGAAATAAACATTCCCGCAGGTGTGAGGGCCTTCGATAATTACCCAACTTTTTTCTTAATATATTCTTACTCTCAAATCTTAATATACAATTAGTATCCACAAAACTAGACAGATTTCATTTGCTTTGCGCTCTCTCCATGAGTGAACGTGAGAGAGAGAGAAAAAATAATACCCAAAAACATTTGAAACATGGATTGATTCTTCACTGATACGAAATGCCTTCAAATTAAATGCGAAACTCGAGCATGGTTACACAACAATACTCTGTACAGAAGCAAACTCAAAGTTGTTTCTTAAGCCATTATACATGTAAACAAATTGATTAACCCATCATCACAGAAGCTCTTGATTTGGGAGAAGCTAATGTATTCACAACGAAAAATACAACCTTTACAAAGATTTACAGGTAAAACAAAAGAATATGGCTTGTGAGTCGAAAATTCTGACCCTGCAAGAAGAAGCTGCAAAAGGGCATTATTCAGTGTTAAAAATTGAGAGAAAGATGAAAGAAAGAGAAAGGTTACCATGGGGGCATGCAAATTTGAAGTACGAAGATTGTGAGAAAGAAAATAGCAAAAGTTGGGTGGGGGGAATGAAGCCTGGTCCGAGAATCATTTTGGTGTTAGAGGGTAAATTTCCATTGGAAACTTTGACCGAAAAAGAGTTGATCTGAGAACTCTCCTCCTCCTCCTCCTCCATGACCTCGAGCCAGACAACATTCCTCTCAACCTCACCTTTGCAGGGAAAGAACATCATGTGAGGCAGAAACAAACAACAAACAAAAAAACATGAGATCGATGTGTGTTGTGTTTGAAGTGAAAGTAGAAACTGATCCATGAAGGAAGTACTTTTGAGGGGAATGAAGCCTGGTCCGAAGCCTTATAGTTCCATCCACTGTGAACCTCGTTTGTGAAAAGCCTCGAGCCAGCCAACATTCCCCTCAATACCAACCCATCTCAACGCGTTTCCTTCTTTCTCCCTCAAAACCCTAACCCACATATACCTTCTTATATAAGAGAAAGAGAGAGAGATAAGCCCAAGCACTGACTCACACCACACTAATGCTGCTTTTTACTCACCCATTCAGATCTTCCAAAATTAGCTTATGCAAAACGGAACTTAAACTAACTCCTCACCTGTAACATAACAACATCATAAACAACAATCCTTCGTACCACGTTTCTTCACTCCACGCCACAAAACACGCACAAATTCTTTCATGTTACACGACTTTTACTCCAAAATTTTACTAAATTCAGTTACCAAACGTTAATTCAGTAACAAACTAACAATACAATACTATATATATAAATAATGACATGAATTAATAATATTAATAAAATGAAAAGATATATTGTCATGGGAATTACCTGATGGTGCCGGTCAACCAACCGACCTGTTACCTGTTACCTGCTACCAACAGTTGGTGGTAGTCAAACACAGAGAAGAAGACAAAATGAGTATTTAAAATACACTTGACACGAGACAACTATGTCTTTAATGCGATTCTTTCATCATTGCCTTATTATTTTTAGCCTTTTGTTATCCCTACTTTCAAACTCCTCTGTACTATACGTTACCCGCACGGCCACATCATATCACAATCACACACTCTTCTTCCTTTCTTTTTCACTTTTCTTTCTCTCTCTCTATCTATCTATCTAATTACCCACCAACACTCTCTTCTTAATCTTAACATTCACCATAAAATCAATACCAAAACAGCTTATAAATATGTGAAGAAGTAGCCACAGTGAACGTGTTAGCCAAGAAAAATTTTCATCCTACCTGTGTGGTCTAGTTGAGCTAGAGAAAATAGTCTCAGCCTTTTGTTCTACACCAGTCTCGTCAATTATTGGACTCAGTAGAAAAAATTATGAGTCTCATAAAAATGTTTGTAGCCATCACTCACTCATTCTCCCAGATAAATTGGAAAAATAATGTTTCAGAACTCATTACAGCAACTAATACTTCACCCCATTTCAAATATTGGCACTCGAAGTTATGATCGCATTAATTAAGCTTCAACCATATCCAGCCACTTAAAGGACGTTAATATATAAATACCTTCTCTATATATACGTGTGCGTGTGAGCATACTGGAAAAACAAGGATTTATACGTGTGCCATGTTCACTTATGTTATAATTGAATATGAAATAAAATGGTGATTAATGAGAAAGATATTATAAAAAAATGGAGGTGTTGCATATTAGGTAATATGAGTAGCAGATAAAAAGTATGATATACACTTCTGACTGAAACCAGTGTCATGTCCAATGTCTACCTTCTTATAGGTCATCTCATTTTACAGTTTCAAGAAACTAACGATCCATCAACTGAGTTCTGAGTTGTAAATGTTTTTTCTTACCCTCCCATATTATTTTACCTTATTTCTTATCCTTCCAATTTTATTATTCCTTTCGTGTAAGCTACCATATGCATGTGTTTTCTTCCAAACTATATATCTTTCTTACCTATCGTTTCTGTATAAATATATATGTAAGGTGTTCAAGAAAAACCTGTATTTTAAAAAAAAAATACTGATGATATTCCTTCTTACAAATAATTTTATTTAACATTGTGAAAATTCTTCCACCGGTGAGTTTAAAAAAGTTTAGTCAGCATTCAATCCTGAAGTGTAAAATTAAACTGAACCTTGTTTTATGTGACTTTTCCAATAAGATTTTTGTCAATTCATCTGACTTGATTAGCTAATCTAGCTTTTATACATATAGTAAAAATACTATATATATATATATATATATATATATATATATATATATATA